>Ga0187894_10000282_pt1 | contig 68850 bp, 65 predicted proteins | sample GBC1701081metaG_FD_136650 | JGI IMG/M metagenome (GOLD analysis project Ga0187894, IMG submission 136650) | White microbial mat communities from a lava cave in the Kipuka Kanohina Cave System on the Island of Hawaii, USA - GBC170108-1 metaG ... | reverse complement strand
TACTTACGACGACAGCCTGGTGAGCTATTCCAAAGGCAGACTCACGAAAGTCAGCAACAGCCTCTCGGTGTCGGATTACTCGCAGTTTGATGCCCTCGGCAGAGTCTTGCAGAGCAAGCAGACGACCACTGTTTCAGGGACGAATTACCCCTACACCATCGGCTACAGCTACAATCTGGCAGGCGCGATGCTGACCCAAACCTATCCTTCAGGCAGAGTTGTGGCAACCGACTATGACGCGGCGGGCAGAATCGCCGGCGTCAAGCATCCGGCGAGCGGTAATTATTATGTGGGAGCGCCTGCCAGCGATACCGTCAATCGCTTGCAATACACCGCCCACGACGCCGTCTCGGCAATGAAACTCGGCAATGGCAAGTGGGAACACACCACCTTCAACAGCCGTTTGCAACCCACCCAGATTGGCTTGGGAACCTCGTCAACCAATTCCAGCTTGTTGCAACTCGACTATGGCTATGGCACAACCACCAACAACGGCAATGTCTTGACACAGCGCATCCTCGTCAACGCGCTGGATGTGACGCAGACCTACACTTACGATGAAGTCAATCGCTTGAAGACCGCCGAAGAGAAGCAAACCTCCACACAGACGCAAATCTGGAAACAGGCATTCACCTTCGACCGCTACGGCAATCGCAACTTTGACGTGGCGAACACCACCGCCAATGTCTTGGGAGCCAATCCGACCATCAGCCAGACCAACAACCGCTTCAACAGCGGGCAGAGTTACAGCTATGACACTGCTGGCAATGTCACCGCCGAACCGGGCAACAAGAGCTACACCTATGATGCCGAGAATCATCAACTCAGCTTCACCCTCACCAGCACGACGACGAATTATGGCTATGATGGCGACGGCAAACGAGTCAGGAAAGCCAACCCCGATGGCACAACGATTGTCTATGTCTACAACGCCATGGGGCAGATGCTGGCGGAGTACACCACCGGCACAGCAAGCGGCACAAGTGGTACAAGTTACATCACCGCAGACCATCTTGGTAGTACCCGAGTGGTAACGAAGGCGGATGGCACGGTGCGAGCCAGATACGATTTCCTGCCGTTTGGCGAAGAGATTGCTGCAAGCATCGGCGGACGAAGCGGAGCAGGCTATGTCACCGATTCGACAAGGCAGAAATTCACCGGACACGAACGCGATAGTGAGAGCGGGCTGGATTTCGCTCAAGCCAGATATTGTTCGAGCGCAACGGGCAGGTTTATGAGTCCTGATCCTCTTTTACAAAGTGCTATAAACAATGATCCGCAAACTTGGAACCGATACACTTATGTCCAAAATAATCCTCTTCGTTATATTGACCCCGATGGAAAAGCGCAGGGAGATGTCTTTAAACGAACCAAAACAACGACCACTGAAATTGTGGCTCAAGAGAGGGGTGGAGGACAAGCAGTTCAGCAGGCTAAAATTACAATAACTGAAACTCAAGTCGAATACCTTACTGATAAAGGGAAAGTCTTCTATAAAGAACCTATCCAGACAACTGCTACTGCTATCAACACAGGAAAAGCACCTCGAGATTATAGCGATAGTGATCTTAGAACGATGGAAAATGTGGCTGTCAATGTTATTGAAGTAAGCAGAGAAAAAGGATTTGATCAGACAATTGCCCTAGGAATTGCTAACCTAGAAACTCATATGGGAGTGCTTCCTTCAAAAGAAAATGTTGAATGGAAAAAATCAGATATTAACCCTATGCAACTTTCTGAGGGCGCAGCAAAAGGAGGTACATTACGGAGTAATATATCTGGTGCAATAGATCTATATAACAGTAAATCAGGTAGCACTTTACACGAAAAACTTGCAAACTATAGGGGCAAAGGACAACCAGATACGGAGGCTTACGCAAGCAGTGGAGAGAGAAAAATTGATGCAATTCGGTCGTCAAGACAAGAATCGTCTTCTACAACGTATACTCTAAGTCCCCCATATTATCCTATACGGAGATGGACACCATGAATGATATGAAAAGAGCCAAAAGAATTTTTAGACTAATAGCTGCTTTTCTGATAATAGGAGCAGTTGCAGGGACCATATATCTTCTTTTGAGCAAGGAAGATATGAACAACCCAGCTTTGGCACTAAATAACACCTCAAAGCTGAGTAAGATTGAAATTATCTCCATAACTCCTCGAGGAGTAGTAGGAAGTTATGACATACAGGATTTAGCCTTGCTTAATAATAATGAATTTTGGGCAGTGGGATATGACGGTGAACATACACAGCGTCTCTATTACTCAAAGAATAGTGGGAAAACTTGGGATCATGTAGACACTCCTGGAAATGGTTTTACCTTAAAAGCTATTAGTTTTTCTGATTCGCAACATGGCTGGGCAGTTGGCGGCAATGGAACAATTATTCGTACTACAAATGGTGGAAAATCATGGGAGTTGGTAAAATCGCCCACAGAAGCTAATTTACAGGCTGTGCATTTTTTCAACTCACAAATTGGTTACATTGCTGGAAATAAAGGGTTGCTTAACCCTATTAACGATGAAGTAACAGGAAATGTTGAGATACTTTGTACAAACGATGGGGGAATAACTTGGCATCGTTGTTATAGCAGAAATCAGCATTTAAGCGTATTTCAGATATTAGCTCTTTCTGAAGCTGAGGCATATGTCGTATTAGGTGGAAATCAGTTAATTAGAACCCTTGATAAGGGGCAAACTTGGGAAGAAGTTTCTTCCCAAGCTAAAAGTATTCACTCTATTGCCTTATCTTCGGATGGTACAAAATGGCTGGCTGGTTATGGAGGAATTTTTTTACAATCTCGCGGAACTGACTGGGGGCAAGCAATATCGGTTATTGAAAATAGCCCTACAAATAAATGGGAAGCCATTGCCTTTATTAATAAAGGCAATGGCTTAGCAGTTGGAGAAAATGGAATACTGGTTTTCACTTCTAACAATGGAAAAAGCTGGGAATCACCAAAGTTTGACATTTCCGACAACCTTCGTGCAATCAGACTAAAAGATTCAGTAGGGGTGATTTTAGGCTCAAAAAATCTTTATTACATTAGTTTTTTACCTTAAAGTCAGAGCGTGTACAGAAGTTTGTGTAAACGATCTGGGTTAAACCCTCTGAGGGTGTCAGCGATTTTGAGTAAATGACATTTCCTTTGCTCATTGCAGCGGCACCCTATCGGGAAATAAGAGCGCAAACGGATTCATTGCCGCCAATGAATCCACTGAAGTTGAACGGCGGCTTGCAGACCTTCGCTTTTGCCACCAAAGTCACCAATACGCTAGGGCATACCGCTTACACGCAGTTCGACTATTACTTGGGCAAGCCGGTCAACGGCGAAATAGAAGTCGGGAAGTGCAGAGTATTATGACAAACGCACGACAATAACTGAGGTGTTATCTTCACCGCCGGCGGCGTTGGCGGCGACGACTAACTCTTTAGCGGCGGTATTGGGGTCGAGGTTGACCATGAGAATATCCCGAATCTGATCGTCACTGAGCATTCCGTTCAAACCGTCGCTGCACAACAGCAAAACATCGCCGCTGGTCAGTTTGTGCTGGATGATGTCTATGTCAATCTCTTCGTCTGCGCCGATGGAACGATAAATGACATTGCGGTAAGGGTGGACGCGGGCTTCCAGACGCGACAGATTGCCGGTGTTAATCATGCGCTGGACGACGGAATGATCTTCGGTCATCTGCCCGAAGCGGTCGCCGGAGAGCAGATAACAACGGCTATCGCCAACATGAGCAATCGTTACATCTTCGCCGACAATCATAGCCACCGTACAGGTAGCGCCAAGCCCGCTCTCTTCCGGGTGCGCTTTGGCATACGCCAAGACTTCATTATTGGCATAGATGACGGCGTTGCGGAGCATTTCAGTTGCCGGCATTTCGCTGCCTTCGACAACCGAAAGTTTCAAACTGCCGGTTTGTGTCGTTGAGGCGATGCGCTCTTCCTTAGTGGATTTCAACGATGCAGAGATCAGCTTATCGGTGACTAACTCGGCGACGGCGCGAACTGTAACCCGCGAGGCGACTTCGCCTGCCGCTTCGCCGCCCATGCCGTCCGAGACAATGTAAAGCCCGATCTGCGTCTGCACCGATTCGTAATACTGCGTGAAGTTGAGCGCCAGAATGCTGTCTTCGTTCAACTCGCGTTGCAAACCGACATCAGTGAAATGACCCGACTGTAAAACGAACGGTAGATTGATTGCCGCGAGCGCCTCTTTCAATTCGCGGATGCGGCGATAGCGGCGGCGCGGTTCTTTCGACAGAGCTTTGGCAAGCAATCGCTCAAACCCGGGATAGACGGTAGCGACCGGATAGAAAGACCCGGCTTCGCCGGCGTTCTCGCCGGTCAGTAAGGCTTGCACTACTGCGCCGATGGCATAGATGTCGCTCGTTTCCTCATAAATCGCTTGCGGGTTGAAGAGTTCGGGCGCGGTAAAGCTTTGGGTTGGATAGATAGGCGAATCGGCGACGTGAGCGCCAATCTTTCGCGCCCGGTCAAAATTGATGAGTCGAACCTGCAAGGCTTCATCAACAAGAATGTTTTGCGGTTCAAAGCCATTGAAGAGCAAGCCGTTCTCGTGAAAAGCGGCGGCTTTTTCGCAGAGTCGTATACCGATGGTGCGAAGGTCTTTTTCATCTGCCTGATCGAGGGCGATGAGTGGTCGCGCTTCGAGAAAAGGAAAGACCGTGAAGAGGCGCTGTGCTTCAAGAATCTGGTCTACCGGCAAACCGATGCCAAATTGTTCATAGACCTGCACCGGCACTTTAATTCTACCCGCTATGAGTTTGCTCTCTGCGGTCAGTCCGTCGGCGATGGGCGAAGTGGCATCTCCGGTTTCATTGAGTTGTTCAATCAGAATATAGCGCGAGGTCGGGTCATCCTTTGCCCAGACGGTGTAGGCATTATAAAGCGGTTGCGGGCTGTAATCGGGAGGCATCCAGATTGGCGACTCAATGACCAAACGCTCGGCAATAACGGTTCCCGGCGCGAGTCGCGGCACCGGTACGGGAGACGGCAGTAAGGCAGTGTCGAGGCGCACCATACACGCTTTGCAGAGAATGGCTCCCGCGTCATTCTCCGCCCCACAATTCCGGCAACTGTTTTTCCTGATCTCATCCATAACACGAAGGTATTTAAGATACCATAGCGCCCTGCAAGTTTGAATATGTAATTTGCGCTTGCCGAACGACTTAAAGGAATGGGAACCGGTGAACGGCAAAAGCGTTATGCAGCAGTAGCCAAAATGTAATCGTTGATGTATAATCGCGTCGCTGTCAAATTGAGTACCCACGCCGCTATCGGCGCGGCAATTGTTTCGGCTAATTTCTTAACCGCATAGGAGGGAAGCCATGAATCACGCTCTTTGGGTAGTAGGTTTGATTACGCTGGGGTTTGGAAGCTGGCAGGCTTATGATTATATGTACAATTCGCCAACCGGAGGACCAAAAACCAGCCTTTATATTGCGTTTGCAGCCTTCGCTGTATCACTGATTTGCTGGGCAATGTTCTTCTTCAGACGATTCCGCGAAGAGGGCGAACAGGACATCAGCATCACGAAGTTTTAGATAACGACTATCCGCCACAAAGCTGCGAAGCAGAAAACAGCAACGATGACAGTTTGTTGAGTTGTTCTCTGGTCAATCTTCTGACGGTTTTGTGGCGCTTTTCTCCAGCCGATTGCGCCTTTTCCCGGATCAATTGGTCAATAGGTGTCGTGTTGCTTTTTGCTGCTCCCAGTCAGGCAAGGCTTCGCATAATTGTCTCTCGTCTGCGATTCTTTATCCTTATTATTGCTCTTTTCCTATCACAACGTACTTTCTCTATAGCCAAACATTTTAACCTTTTCCTAGTCCAAGATTGATCTCCTCTTCTTCGGCTTCTTCTTCCTGTTGCGAAGTAGCAGGCAACATTCCGCCGCGCACCAGATAGATGCCTGCCAGCGTCACCACTGCGCCAGCGAGTTGTCCGGCAGTTGGCGTTTCGTGAAGCATCAGCCACGCCGCCAGCAAGGCAAAGATAGGTTGAATGTTGGAATAGATGGCGGTGCGCGTCGCGCCAATCTTTCGCACCCCTTGATTCCAGAGGATGAAGGAGAGGGCGATGGAAAAAACGCCACTGGCTACCAGCCCAGCCCACGAGATGGGACGCACGGTAGCCCAGTTTTGCTCGATGAGCATGGGCGTGCTGACCAGCAACAGAACCGGCGTTCCCATCAGCATCATCATGGTTGCGGTCTTGATGGGTCCGTAAATGTGCGCGTATTTGCCGGTTCCGATGGTGTAGATTGCCCAGAAGATTGCTCCCGCCAACATCATCAAATCGCCGATCCAACTCTCCTGAAAATTTAGCTCTTTGGTTCCGGCGAGAATAATCAGCGCCATACCGGCGAAGGCAATAATCAAGCCGATAACGGCGCGACGGGTAAAGGTCTCGTGTTTTTTTATGCGGCTGAAGATAGCCGTAAAAATCGGCGCGGTGCAGAGAATCAATGCCGCATTACCCGCTTTCGTATAGGTCATACCGATAGTGACGAGCGATTGATTAATGGTTGAGGAAGAAAGCCCAAAAAGGAACATTGGCAGAATATGACGACGTTCGAGTTTGAAGCCCTGTCTGCTAATTGCCAGCGCCGCCGCCATGCAAAGCGAAGCAACGAAGAAACGCGGACCACTGAACGCCAGTGGCAGAAAATCTTCCAGCGCAAATTTGATAACCGCATAATTCGTTCCCCATATAAACGAAGTCAGCAGCAGCAACAAATCGGTTGTGCCGAAAGCGGTTGATGAAGATGACAGAGAGGGAGCTTTATTCACTGATTTATCGAGCCAATTTTGTACCTTTATTGCACTATAATAACAAGAATGTCAAAAAGGTAGCATAGGCTGCAGCCTGTGTGAATTTGCAAGCACACAGGCTACAGCCTATGCTACCTCATCATTGGTGCGAGGACGAGCCGTAAAGCCGACAGCCTGTTCCAGATGATGCGCCGCGCATAATAACCGCGCTTCGTCAAAATGGCGACCGATGAGTTGAACGCCGATGGGCAGCCCGCTTGCCGACAATCCGCAAGGCAGAACGATTCCCGGCACTCCGGCGAGATTCGAGGTAATGGTGTAGATGTCCGACAGATACATCGCCAACGGGTCGTCAGTCTTTTCGCCTAATTTGAATGCCGGAGTCGGCGTCGTCGGCGTGGCAATAACATCGCATTGGGCAAAAGCGCGGCGAAAATCCTGCTCAATCAAAGTTCGTACCTGCTGCGCCTTGCCGTAGTAAGCCTCACCGTATCCGGCGGAAAGCGCATACGTGCCAAGCATAATGCGCCGCTTCACTTCCGCGCCGAAACCTTCGTCACGAGTGCGGCTATACATCTCTTTTAAGGTAGCTGCCTCTGCCGCCCGGTAGCCATAACGCACACCATCAAACCGCGCTAGATTGGCGCTCGCTTCCGCCGTTGCTAGCAGATAATAGACCGGCACAGCATATTCCGTATGCGGCAGACTGACCTCGACAATTTCCGCGCCCATCGCCGCATATTGCTGAATTGCTGCTTCTATATTGGCTCTGACCTCTCTATCAAGTCCGTCGCCAAAGTATTCTTTTGGCACCGCGACGCGCAAACCGTCTACGTCACGAGCAAGCGCCGCCGGATAATCCTCTGTTTCAAGATTGCTCGATGTGGCATCGCGGTTGTCACTCCCTGCTATGACTTTGAGGATGGCGGCAACATCGGCAACCGAATTGGCAAAGGGACCAATCTGGTCAAGCGACGAGCCGAAAGCAATCAAGCCGTAACGCGAAACGCGCCCGTAAGTCGGCTTCAAGCCGACCACCCCGCAGAGGCTCGCCGGTTGACGAATGGAACCGCCGGTATCGGAACCGAGCGCCGCCATTGCCATTCCCGCCGCCACCGCCACCGCCGAGCCGCCGGATGAGCCGCCCGGTACGCGCTCGCTATCCCAAGGGTTTTTCACCGCGCCATAAGCCGAATTTTCGTTCGACGACCCCATAGCAAACTCGTCGCAATTGGTTTTGCCGATGATAATACCGCCTGCCGCATCGAGCCGTTCAAGCACAGTTGCCGTATATGGCGGAATGTAGTTGTAAAGAATTTTCGACCCGGCGGTTGTCCGCACACCGCGCAGCGCCATATTGTCTTTGACGGCAAGAATCGTTCCGGCAAGCGGCGGTAGCGGTTCACCCTGTTGGGCAGCGCGGTCAATCGCTTCGGCTTTGGCGCGAGCCGTGTCCGCCGTGACGGTAATAAAAGCATTCAACGCATCGAGTTTTTCGATACGTTGTAGCGCCGCGTCGCACAGGTCAACCGCCGATAATTCTTTCGCGGCAATCCGCTCACGCACAGATTGAATAGATAGTTCTCTAAGTTCCATAATGTAATCTTCGAGAATAAAGCATGAAGCGGCAAAACTGCAAAGCGGCGCTTTTTTTCATTTCTGCAACCCTGGGTACGCACGCATCTTGCGTACTGTATGTGGCAAGCAAGAGTTTCGCGTAACAGCAAAGCGTCTGGCTGCCACTGCCTTGCACGCTGGAAGCGTGCGTACCCGGGCAATCTCATTTTTGCATTGGCGTCATTTTTAGTTTTTTATCGCTGCCATTTTTTCACATACCAGCCCACCCTCATCACTGCCATTTTTCTGCGTCATTGCTGCATTGGCGCTTTTTTTGTACCTCACCAAGTCAAATCCGTACCAACTTGAAACAAAAAGTAACAATGCGTGTGCCATTTTGACTTAGAGATGCTGCTGTTGTATTGGCGCTATTTTTTCATTTCCGCAAACGCTTTCCGCTATCGCTGCCATTTTTCCTTTCCGCATCTGCGCGTTTTTTCGTTAAACGCTTTGCAATCAGTATTACCGAACAACGTACCGTTGCCTCTGCATCCCGGATGGCATGGCTGCCATTTTTCATTTCTGCAAAAGATTCTGCATCGCTGCCATTTTCGGTTTCCTCTACAACCTGAACGGCATTGGCGCTTTTTCCACTTATCCCTGATTGATTCCGTATTGCCATTACAGTATTACATCTTTCTATGAATTGCATTGGTGCAATTTTTTTGCCTTGCGATTTCTGCAACTCATTTCTGCATCCCTGCCATTTTCTACAACTCGCTGTTGCCTCTTGCTTTCTCCACTCTTACATCTATAGCCTGTCTGCAACCGGCTTCCCCTATATCCTTTCCTACGCCTTACCTCTCCAGACTCTCTGGACTTTCTCCTCGCCAGCCGCCAGACCATAGCTGATGATGTACAGAAAGAGGCATATATAGTATCATAAATGTACACACAATAAAAGAGTCTTTTCGGTTGGCGATTTCGCAGCCGGGAACAGCCTGTGCGTATTTTATTGGGGAGAGCCAGATAATCGTGGGGGCGGTATTTTGTCCCGAAGGGACAGCCGATCATAGCCCGCCAATTGATTGGCGGGAACCGTTAGGCATAAGATTGTCAGTCCCGGAGGGACGGATGAAGCGAACTGCCTGATGAAGATTATCAATAACAATCGCGCCATTCAGCCGTCCCGCCGGGACTTACGAGGTTGCGGCGTTGCGTTACCCGCCGATGAATCGGGCGGGCTATTTTCAGCAGTCCCTTCGGGACAAAAGAGAAATCATCACGCATTGAAAGAAGAGGTGATGACGAATTGAAGGCATGGCTTTGTCTTCAATAAATTCTCGTAAGCGGCGCATCGGTAAACGTATTGGTTAGCAAATTGAATGGCAAGATGGTGACGTTGGCAAGCAGTAGTCTAAATCGGCGATTGTACAAAATTTTTCATGGCGAAACGGGGTAAACCGTTTCGCCAGAAATGAGGTTCTCGCCTTCCTGCCATTTCCCAGCATTGCAAGCGGTAAAGCCGTAAAGATGCTCAGTTGTAAGTCCTCACCAGGCGGAAGCCGAGACTGCCGAAGCGAACCGACGGCGAAAGCCCGGTAGCGATTCGCCGCCCGCAAGTACGCCGCGTAGAGGTACCAACAACCGCCGCGAAGCACCCGGCCCGAGCCTGTACTTGGACCAATTGGATCCACTTCTGAACTCTGCTGATAGTAATTCTCTCCATACCAATCCGCGCACCATTCACGCACATTGTCATGCATATCGTACAATCCCCAAAGGTTCGGTTTTTTCTGCCTGACCGGATGTGTCTTGACGCCTGAATTTTTGCCATACCAAGCCATCTCATCTATATTCCCGGCATAATCGCCTGTGGTTCCGGCTCGACAGGCATATTCCCACTCAGCTTCAGTCGGTAAACGATACTGATAGCCGTTGTTTTTCGCATTCAGCCGTTTAAGAAATTCCTGCACATCATCCCAACTGACTTGTTCAACTGGCAGATTGGCTTCGCCCTTAAAATAGCTCGGATTGTCGCCCATCACTGCCTGCCACTGTTCCTGCGTCACTTGATATTTCCCCATCTCAAAGGGTTGGCTGATTCTCACTTTATGCACTGGCTTCTCATCATCTCTGCCGTTCTCTGACCCCATCATAAATTCGCCAGCCGGAATTTGTACGAATGTACCAACAGCCGTTTTCGTCTCATAGAATTGAATGATTGCTAGCTGATTTGGCGGCTGTGGCACAGGAAATGGCGGATAAGGTTGTGTATGCGGCAGCGGTGGCGGTGGTGGTTGCATTGCTTCTTGAAGCGCCTGTCGCATGGCGCTGATGGTCGGCAATCTTTCAGAGGTATCTTTCTTTAAGGCGTTAGCAACCACTTGTCGCACCGGCTCAGGAATGGAAGCGGGAAGCGGTAGGGCTTCGTCGGTTCTGATTGCATCAATCAGCGCGTATAAATCGTCGCCTGCAAACGGGTAACTACCACTCAGCAGATGATAAAGAACCACTCCTGCTGACCAGAGATCGGTCTGCTCGTTGCGCTTGCCGCGCCACGCTTCGGGAGCCATAAAAAGCGGCGTTCCGGCGAACGACATGGTGCTTTGCGTCGTCTTCAAAACACGGGAGATGCCGAAATCTGCCAGTCGCGGCGTGTCGCCTTGCAACAGGATGTTTGCCGGTTTCAAATCGCGGTGAATGATGCGGCGGGCGTGCAGGTGTTCCAATCCGGCAAGAATGCCGTCCATCATCTTTATCGCCGCCGTAAGCGATGGCGCTTTGCCGCCATGCCCTTTCAGCCAATCTGCCAGTGAACCATCGGGCGCGTATTCGCTGACAATGACGATTTGCCCGTCGTAAGCATCGGCTTCAATAATCGGCAGAATGTTCGGATGCCCGCTCGCCTGCACCCAGACCGACGCCTCCTGCTCGATGGCGTTCGTATCAACATTCTCCTGCAACGGCAGCTTGAGCGCGAATTTCGTAGTGGCAAACTGCCCGCGTTTTTCCGCCAGCCAGACCTCGCCAAAACCACCTTTACCGAGAACGCGAACCAGCGTGTAAGGACCGATGCGGTCGTTTGAATGAAACATCGCTGTTTACCCTCACTTGAGTCGTGCGAAAACGTATTGGTACTACTTGCAGATTATTGCTGACTTGCCGATTCTATCTGTTGCCGGATGGCATTGCAAAAGTTGATTTGCACTCGCCTCAGCCGCCAATCACTTTTGGCACTTTGAAGTATCCGGCTTCGCTGTCAGGCGCATTGGCAACGGCAGTCTGCTGTCCCAGACTCGGTTGCACGACATCATCACGGAGAGCGTATTGCGTATCTGCGCCCGCCATTGTGGAATGAGACATTGGCTCAATGCCGGCGGTGTCCAGTTCGTTAAGTTTGTCAATATAGTTAAGGATAGAGGCGAGTTGCGTAGTAAAAGATGCGGTCTCCTCGCTGCTCAATTCAAGCCGCGCCAGTTTGGCAATCTTCAATACATCTTCTCTGGTAATCGGCATAAAGGCTCCTGAAAGATAAAGAGCAATTATAGGAAGGCGGCTGGCAAAAGGCAAAAGCTCTCGCCTGATTGAAACGACAGTCACTCTTCCTGTAGACTGATGATGTAGATTTTTTAACGGAAGGGCAGAAACTCATGGCGACGATAAAGCCTGTAGGCAAGCGGGAAACTTTGGAATGGACGGCGACGCTAATCAGGATGTTGCGCGGCAAACGCACACAGCAAGAGTTCGGACAGTTGCTTGGCGTTCCGAAAAACACCGTATGGCGTTGGGAAGCCAGTCAGGTGAAACCGCACGAAGAGAATGAGAAACGCTTGTTGAAGCTGGCGCAGCAAGAGCAATTTCTGCAAGACTGGAGATTGAAAGGTTCAATGACGCTGGTTGGCGATGTGGATGCTGGACTACGGACAGTCTCGACACAATTCAAAAAATCTATCGAGCGGTCAAAGCGCGATTTGCGAGGCTAGCCCATGTCAGTCTACGTTACGGATACGCATCCGCTAATCTGGTACGCTCTTGACATAAAGAATAAGCTCTCAAAGAAGGCGCTAAAAATCTTTGCTCAAGCCGAACAAGCCGAAGCGTTGATTTATGTTCCTGACATTGTGCTTTGGGAAATCTCTTTTTTGGTTAAAGATGGCGAGGTCATTATCAATTTACCGTTTCAACAGTGGTGCCATGCCTTGTTGCGTAGCAGAGGCTTTGATCGGGTCTCCCTATCGCCTGAAATTATGCATACGGCGATGAGCATGAGATTCACGGAAGACCCATTTGATGCGGCAATCACCGCTACAGCTTATGCAATGGATTTGCCTTTATTGACGAAAGATGCGCTAATCACGGAAGCTAATCTTGTCGAAACCATCTGGTAAGGCGGGCGGTATAAAGGAGTCGTAAACACCTTGTCGAATCCAACACCACAGCAAGATGAGCGCGGGCGCAAGCGGACGACGAAAATTATCATCATTGCCAGTCTGGTGCTGCTTTTGATGTTGTCGTTAATCGCTCAAGGCGGCTTCAATCTCAGCCCCTTTGTGTCGCCGGAAACGGCGGGCGAAACCTTGCTGCTCTATGCCCTTTCGACGCTCAACTTTTTTGCTTTTATTGCGCTGCTTTTTGTTCTGCTCCGCAACATCATCAAGCTGGAACGCGAACGGCGGGCGGGGGTTGCCGGGTCGCGGTTCAAAGCGCGATTGGTCTTTTATACGATAGGGCTATCATTGTTGCCGGTTGTTTTGATGTTCTTCTTCGCTTACGGGCTTTTGAATCGTAGCATTGACCGTTGGTTTGGCGGTCCGGCGCGACAGATTGTTGAAGACGCCAAATATCTGCAAGACGATTATTACAAGAAAGAGGAAGAAGACCTGATGAGCGACACGCGGACGATTGCCCGCACCTTGTCGCTCTTGTCACACGCGAAATTTACCGATGCAGGGCTAGGGCAACAACTCAAACAGGAACTCGCGTCGTACAATCTCGCCTTAATCCGCATCATTACGCCTGCCGAACGCATCAATGTTCAAGACGACAGCGATGCCAACGTGCAGACGAAACTTGCCGGCAAACTGAATAAGCTGGAATTTCGCCTGACCAATAAAACGCCGTCAATCACCGACCGCGATGAATTTGATGAGACGAAAGAGATTTACTTTCTTTCGGGTATGCGACTCAGCGACGCGCCGAATGAAAACCGGCTGATGATTGTAGCGCGAAAATTCCCGCCGGAAATCTCGCCAAGGCTTGCCAATATCAGCGAACAGCACAACAACTTTTACGCTCTGCGGGATAAGGTGCGGCGCATCAAATTTACTTATATGCTGCTGCTTGGGGCAGTCGCGCTGTTGTTAATCTTTTCGGCAAGCTGGCTGGCGCTCTATGTGGCGCGGGGCATAACCGTACCAATTCAATCTCTTGTTGAGGCAACCGAGCGCATCGCGCAAGGCGATTTCGAGCATCCGGTCAAGGAGCTTGCCGAAGATGAACTTGCCGCATTAGTAAATTCGTTTAATCAGATGGCGCGAACTATTGCCGAAAATCGCCGCCAACTCGAAGACGCCGCCGAAGAATTACAGCACACCAATCAGGCGCTTGATGATCGCCGCCGCTATATTGAAACGGTCTTGGAATCGCTGTCAACGGGGGTGATTTCGCTCGATGCCAGAGGCGACATTGCCACTATCAATGATGCAGCAATCGCTATGCTCGACCTCAAGGAGAAGCCGGAGATTGGTACGCCTGTGGAACAACTTAGCCGGCAAGGCGAAGAGATTACCCGCCTCTGTCGGCGGGCGTGGCGCAGCGACATCGCGCAATCAGAAATCGCTTTTTTGCGCCCCGACGGCAGCGCCATCTTCACGGCAACCACGGCAATCGCTTTGCGGCGCAGCAAAGGTTCGATTGAAGGTTGGGTTGTAGTGATCGAAGATTTATCGAATCTGATTCAGGCGGAACGGGCGGCGGCGTGGAGCGAAGTGGCGCGGCGCATGGCGCACGAAATCAAGAATCCCTTAACACCGATTCAACTCTCTGCTGAACGCATCATGCGGAATTATAAACGCAGCAACGGCGAAAACGCCCAAGCGCGTTTCGGCGAAATTGTCCGCGAAGGCACGTCAACGATTGTCCGCGAAGTAGCGGCGTTGCAACGCATGGTGGAAGAGTTTTCGCGCTTTGCCCGCTTGCCGGAAGCCCGTCCGGTTGAAGCATCGTTGAATGAAGTCGTAAAGGATGCGCTGAATCTCTATGCCGAACGCCTGCCGGAAATTCACATTGAAGAGAGATTGGCAGACAACTTGCCGGTGATGCGTTTTGACCCGGAACAGATTAAACGGGTGATTGTTAATCTGGTTGATAACGCCATCGAAGCGATAGATTCAAACGGCGTAAAACAGAACGGCAAGACAGCGAAACGAATTGAGATTGCCACGCTTTATGATGACAAGAGCGAAATGGCGCGATTGATTATCGCCGACACCGGGCATGGCATTCGTCCCGCCGACAGAGACAAATTATTCCTGCCGAAATTTTCGACCCGCGAACGTGGTACAGGTTTGGGACTGGCAATCGTCAGTCACATCATCGCCGACCATAAAGGGCGCATTCGCGTTGAAGACAATATGCCACAGGGCGCACGCTTTATCATTGAACTGCCAGCCGCTCAAGCGGAAAATAATCATTCAGAAGATTGATTGTGCATCTCGCGCAATTTGAATTTCTGTATCTTGCCTGATGCGGTCATCGGGAATTCCTCAACAAAGCGGAGGTGGCGCGGGATTTTGAATTTGGCAATTTTGCCTTCGCAGAAAGCCCGTATCTCTTCGGGCGTAAGCGTCTCGCCTGCTTTAACGCGCACGGCTGCCGCCACTTCTTCGCCATACTTTTCATCCGCTATGCCATAGACATAGGCATCGGCAATTTTGTCGTGCTGTTGCAGCAAGTCTTCTATCTCTTTCGGGGCGATATTTTCACCGCCGCGAATGATGATGTCTTTGATGCGCCCGGTGATTCGCACATAACCGGCTTCGTCCATCGTCGCCTGATCGCCGGTATGCAGCCAGCCCTCGCCATCAATCGCTTCGGCGGTAGCTCGCGGGTTGTTGTAATAGCCCTTCATAATGTTATAGCCGCGAGCGCACAATTCGCCCGCCTGATTCGCCTGGCATTCGTTGCCCGTCGCCGGGTCAACAATCTTTACTTCGACTTCCGGCAGGACGCGCCCGACGGTCTGGGTGCGTAGTTCTATGCTGTCGTGGCGCGGTGTCATGGTGATACCGGGCGAGGCTTCTGTGAGTCCGTAAGCGATAGTGATTTCCGTCAGGTTCATACGCGCCATTACTCGTCGCATTAACGGTTCAGGGCAGAGCGACCCTGCCATCACGCCGGTACGAAGCATTGAGAGGTCGAAGCTGTGATAATCGAGTTGTTCGAGTTCGGCAATAAACATCGTCGGCACACCATAAACAGCCGTACACTTTTCCGCCTCGATAGTTTGCAACACTCTCAATGACTCGAAATACTCAAGCGGCACAAGGGTTGTCGCGTGAGTGTACGCCCCAAGAACGCCAATGACGCAGCCGAAACAGTGAAAGAGCGGAACCGGCAGACACAGCCTGTCCTGCGATGTATAGCCGAGCATTTCGCCCATCCAATAGCCGTTATTGACGAGGTTGCGATGCGTTAGCATGACCCCTTTCGGAAAGCCAGTCGTACCGGAAGTGTACTGCATATTGATAACATCATCGAGGCTCAGCGTTGCCAGAAGAGCATCAAGGATTTCGTCGCTGACATTTTCCGAGCGTTCCAGCAACGAATCATAGCGTAGCATTCCTGCCGGATGATTGTCGCCGATGAAGATGACGCGGCGCAGAAACGGAAATTTTTCAGAGTTCAGGTTGTCCGCTTCGGCATCGCGCAATTCCGGGATGATTTCATAGACGGTTTCGACGTAACTGACATCGCGGAAGCCTTCTATGGTGATGAGCGTTGACGCTTCGGATTGCTTGAGCAGATAGTCAAGTTCAGCGGTACGCAGACTGGTATTGACGGTAACAAGAATGGCTCCGACTTTGGCGAGGGCAAATTGCAGGACAACCCATTCCGGCACATTGGTCGCCCACAATGCCACACGGTCACCCGGTTGTACGCCAACATCAAGCAAGCCTTTGGCAATCTGCCGCGTCAGCCATTCCAGTTCACTGAATGAATAGCGCAACTCACGAACCGGATAAACCAGCGCGTCATTGTGCGGGTAATCCCGCGCCAATCGCGCCAGCAAGCCGCCAATGGTTACATCGTGATAAGCATTTGCATTTGTCGTTTTCTCATCCATAAGCAAAACCCCGATGCGGAATGTTACATAATCCTATTCATCATCCGGCGTTGCGCCGAAGTATCGAAGCCATTGATTCACGTCGTCAATTTCGTACTTTTCGCCGTCTTCGGGGCGTGGCGCATTGGCGATTGCTGATTCCACTTGCTTTCTAAACTCGCCGGAGCGCATAACCGCAGCGCCGCACGTCCGTACCCGAAATTGCAGATTGCGGTCTGAGGTAACGACGGTTATGCCGCGCCGGTCTCGCGCCGCTTCGACGAGTTTAACGATGCGCGTATCGGCATCGGAACCCGCTTCGGCAAAGAGAACTTTAACGCCGCGAGAAGCAGAGGCTTCCGGCGCTTCTCTGTCCGGCGCTCCGTCAAAGACCACCGTAAGACGACATTTTTTGATGCGACCAAAAGCGGCGAGCCGTTCCAACAAGCCGCGTCGCGCTTTCGTTTTGTCCCGGTGCCAGCCCGGTATCTGCGCCATCACGTTGTTGCCATCAATGAGATATGCCATGCGCTGCCAATCCGTGTGCAATCTTCCGGCGCGATGATTTTACCTGTATTTATTGCGGAAGGAAACTATCCTGAAAAAGCAAAAGGCGCTTGAGGTTTTTACCCCATGCGCCTTGCCAATTTTTGTAAACCATTCGTTATCTTGCCGTCTGGTTTCAGTTATCAATGTTTTTGTTGCTGATACGACCAACGCTGCGGCTACCGGAAACGGGAATGTTATCAATCGTTCTGCCAACACTGCTGCCCGTGCCGCCGCCAGTTGCGCCACCGCTGCCTGTGCCACTGCCAGACCCTATACCGCTACCGTTGCCCGTGCCGGAACCGTTACCCCAACCGCCATTGCCGCCCCAGTTGTAGGTAGGGTTGTTGTACCAATACGGATTGCACCGCGAATAGCCGCCGCCATAGGGCGAATTAAAGCCCCAGCTACCCGGCAGGAAGGTGTACAATCTCGCCCACGGATCATAAACCCATAAGCCTCTATAGCTGGCAGATGAAAGCAACGAGGCTCTCATACGTTTATCCGAGAGTTGCTTGTTAGCGGCAAGAATCGTCTTTGCCCGCGTTTTACTCCACGTATCAAAACTGTCTTCGGCTTTCTTATCGAAGGCTTGAATCGCCGGCGGCGCATTGCTAGCGACAATCACTTTCTTGCCGTCTTTCACATCGGCTCCGGCAACTGTCACTTTGCCTTTGCGAATCAGCAGGGCTGAGTGTCCTGACGCATCGGCAGTAAAGCGGTATAGTCCGGCGCGAGTGATCTTGAATTCGTATTGCGGCGTGGCAAATTTAATTGCCGTATCAACGGCGCTGGCTTCGAGAATCGCCGTGCCGTTTGCCAGTCTCATCTGTAGATTGAATGAAGTCAGGGTTTTGAAATTGAGTTGGCTATTTTCAGCCATTCGCAAATAACTACCGGGATTCAGCAGAATTTCAATCCTGCCGTCGGCTCCGGTTTTAATGATGTCGGCAGGTTTTAACTCATCGCCTTCAAGCAATGGTCGCCAGTCTTCTTTGCCGCTTTTCACCATCACATCGCCATCAACGATGCTGACGATTCCGGCTTTTGCCGAAACAACGTATTTCCCGGACTCTTCGGCGCTCAATTTCTTACGCTCTTGTGCGCCAACGCCGAGAACAAGGGCAAAGATAGTCAGGAAAAAGATTGTTGTTTGCGTGATTCTCTTCATAAGCCAGACTCCTTCGTATATGCTGATAGAGGTGCGAGGGCAGAAGCCGCACACTCTTACTACCCCATTCATCCGTACACTGATTATACGCAATTCTCCGAATAAGCGAAAGGCAGGAATCGTACCCCATAAAAGACGCTTGCCATCGGCAGCATAAATCTCTAGCATGACTTCTTCAAAAAATCGAAAAATAACGATGTCCGAACGAGAAAAAACAACTGAAACCCTCATCGAAGCGGTCCGCAAAATCAGCCGTTCGCTCAATCTCGATGAAGTGCTGGAAACCATCTTCAAGTCTCTGGAGGAATTGCTCGGCTATTCGGCGGCAGTTATCTGCATTATAGACTCGAAGACCGGCATTATCCGCGAACTCAAAGCCCGCGGCTACCCGGAACACGCCATTGATGAGAAATCGCTGGAAATCGGCAATGGCATCATCGGTTGGGTCTTGGAACACGCCCGCCCGCAAATCGTCAATGATGTCAAAAAAGATCGCCGTTACATCAAAGCGCGACCTGAAACCCGTTCCGAAATGGCAGCGCCTATCATTAGCGGCGATGAGAAGGTTCTCGGCGTTATCAATCTCGAAGCCGATGTTGTCAACAATTACGATGAAAACGACTTGCGGATGTTGACCATGTTCACCTCGCTTGCTGCTTCGGCGATTGATTTTTCGATGCTCTACGAGCGTTCCATGAATCAGCGCCGTGCCGAAAGCGAATTGGAACTGGCGCGAAAAGTGGTCGAGGGTTTATTGCCGGGACAATTCCCTGAAATCGAAGGCTTCGATTTTTACGGCATGACAATCCCGGTGCGCGAAGTCGGCGGCGATTACTTCGATTTTATGGATTCGATTACCGAACGCACCGGCATCATGGTTGCCGATGTCTCCGGCAAAGGGCTTGCCGCCGCTTTGATTATGGTGACGTTTCGGGCATACATTCATGCGACAATCATCAATGAACTGGCAATGCGCTCGGTGATGGCTCGCGTCAATCGCTTAATCTTTCAAACAACGAATGGCGAACGCTTTATCACGACGTTTTACGGGTTGATTGACCCGGAGAGCCGCCGTTTGCTCTACATCAACGCCGGTCATAATCCGCCGCTTTTGGTTCGCGCCGATGGAACGAGTCAGTTGCTCGAACACAGCGGCTTTCCGCTAGGGATATTTGAAGAGGCGCGATATTCCGAATCGGTCATCAATTTTCGACCCGGTGATATACTGTTATTGTACACCGATGGTGTCACCGAAGCCTGTAGCGAGTGTGAAGAGATTTTCAGCATTGAAAGACTCGAAAAGGTTATCCGCGAAGCCAGCGACCTGTCTGCAAAAGAGATATGCGAAGCCATTACGGATGCGGTGAATCAGTATGCGGCAAACTATGGCGGTCCCGAAGACGATTTAACCGTGGCCGTAATTAAAGTTGCGTAGAACGATTCAATTCAATCGTTCGTGCAGCAAAACACGGATACCCGTCCGCCAGTCTTCGTTAATGCCGATGCGATAAACCGGAATCGTTGATGAAATCGCGGCTGCCAGCATCTTCGTTGTCGCATGAAAACGAAAGAGCGGCGCGACCAGATAGAGCAACGGCGCTTCATCGGTCGGCCGCAAACCGTCAAAATAGCCGCGCTTTTGGAAATCGCCGCGCTGTTTGTGCCAATCCACACGGCTCCAATAATCAAGCCCTTGAAACGGAAACTCCGCATCTTCGCTCACTTTTAATTCAATAACCACGAGCCGCCCGCTTCGTGTTGCGGTCAATACGTCAATATAACTGCGCTCCTCGCCGCGATATGCCGGAACCTGACGATAGGCAAACCGCCCATCAAGCAACGGCTCTATGGCTGTGACTTCTTTGCAAAGCGCCGCTTCGAGCCAGCGTTCCGGCTGCTGTCGAAATAGCTCATCGCGGCGGTCGGTGTTTCCTGCCCTGCGCCGTTCGTTGAGACGCAAAAGCAGCGCCTCAAAATCGCTTCGATTCTCTTCATTCAGTTTGATACGCGGGCGTTCAAGACCAAATTCAACCTTTGCCTGTCTGGTCGAAATACGCGCAAAGGTCAGCCCGCGAATCGAGAGGTAAAGCCAACCGCCACGCCGGTATTCATCTATGGCATCCGGCGCAAGTTGTTTGACTTCGGCAAGCAGATTTTTCACGGCGGGCGACTCGTTTTGTCCCAGTGACCAGTCGGCGCGATGTGCGGCGCGTTGCAATTTATCGGCTAAATCCGCCTGATCGAATGGCTCAAGCGGCATGAGGCTTCGCTCTTCTTCGTCAATCTCATAGAGTTTGATCTGCACCCCTTCAAGCCGGATGTAAACCAAGCGGCAGGCAATCGTCAAAGCGCCACTTTTCGGCAGAAAGATCAGCAACTGTTTGATTCTCGCGCCTCTGTCGCGCAGTTCATGAAGCCAGATAATGCCGGCGCTTAAAGTTGCCTCAATATGGGCGGGCGATTCATGCTGCCCGATGGCAATGCCGGCGATTGTGGCATTGCGCTCTTTAAGGATGAGGCGCGTGTGAACGCCTGTTAAATGGCGATAATCGTCTCGCTGAGTGGTCCCCCGCTCAACCATAACACCCGAAAGATTTGCTTCAATCATGGCGGCAATCTTTTCGGTAAATTGGGCGCGATTGGCAGAAATATCGCCCGCCATCTGTCCACGCTGCCATTCAACAATGCAAGTCCGCCGCCCCATCTGCTTCGTACAATGCAGACGCAAAATATTCTCACCCGTTTCGCAACCCGTAACCCGCCACGACCGCGACCAATCCTCGCCCCAGCAGGATAGAATCAGTTTGTTATAAGCGACTTCGGTGCTGCAACAATGCGGCTCAAGATTGGCAAGAAATCGCGCTTCTTCAAAAAGGTCAAATGCGCCATTAATCAGGAAACGCTCGGCTTCATATTTGATGCGGCTGAGGTCAGTAATGATAGAATTGCGGCGATTTTGCACACCCGCCTTCTATCAATCGAATGCCTTGCAGGTCAAGTTTAGAAACGAAAGAAGAGTTGACGCTGCGAAAGCGGCTTTGCTACTATGATGCTTCGATTGCGGGGATATAGCTCAGCTTGGAAGAGCGCTTGAATGGCATTCAAGAGGTCGTCGGTTCGAGCCCGACTATCTCCACTTTTCTTTACAACAGTTAGCGGGAGGTCACAACACCTCCCGCTTTTTCATTGTGACCAGATTGTGACCGGCTTTACCGATTTCGGCGATTTTTTCCAGCGCCTCGCGCTTTCTGGACTCCGCCGCATGGGTATACCGCGCCGTCATTCTAAGGTCGGCATGACCTAAGATTGACGCGATGGTGAACGGGTCCGCGCCGCCTTCCATCAGGCGCGTTGCCGCTGTGTGCCGCAAATCGTGAAAGTGCAAGCCGTCAATCCTGGCTTCCCGGCAGGCTTCCCGAAATGACCGCTTCACTTCCCGAAGCGGTTTGCCGGTCTGCGAATTCAGAAACAGACACTCCTGCTTACGGTCAAGTTTCAACAGTTCCTCGCGTACCGCTTTATTGATTGGCACAGCGCGGCTTTTGCCTGACTTGGTGATGCTCAAGTGAATCAGCCCGCGTTGCAAATCAATCTGCTGCCAGCGTAATGATAGAATTTCGCCGCGTCGCATCCCGGAATTGACCGCAATGATGATGATCGGGCGAAGGTGCGCCCGTTCCCCGATGCAGGCGGCAAGCAAGCGTTCCTGCTCCTCTGCCAGCAGATAGCGAGTGCGTTGATTCTGTTCCGGCAAGGGCTTTACCTGTGAACAGGGGTTGGCGTCGGTGTAGCCCCCTTCAATTGCCATTGTGAAGAGGCGCGACAGACAGGCAAGTTCACGGTTCACGGTTGCCGGTTTACGCTTCGCGCCGCTTCTGGTCAGACTGTTTTTGCGTTCACTTTTATATTTCTCAACGAGCAACGGGCTAATTTCCTCAAAGGTCTTTTTGCCGAAGAAGGCTTTAATCGGCATGAGGTGATAGCGGGCGAAATCGGAGCGATGATTCTCCTTCGCCCATTTCAGATAGACGGTTTCGGCAAATTCGACCATTGACATTGAAACGCCGTCCTTAATGCCATACTTCTTGTTGTGCAGCTTTTCGAGTTCCTTGCGTTCGGCTTCTTCTGCCTGGGCTTTGGTTCTCGCCGTCGGCAAGGCTTTGCGAAGGCGCTTACCGTTGATGGTCTTACTAAACCACCATTTATTGTTTCGTTTATAGACTGGCATAGTTCATCCTTTCTTGAACTCTAGCCAGCGCCGGTGCGCCGCTATCGTAATCGCCTCCTGTCAATTTGTTCAAGCCTTGCCTGTCGTTGCATCCAGTCCATCAGCGCCTGTCTGGAAAAGCGCAATAATCTGCCCGCTTTGAGATAGGGAATCGAATCTCGCTCAACATGGTAGTAGAGTGTGCGTTTTGAGAGTTTGAGCCATGCGGCGGCTTCTTCAAGGGTCAATAACTCCTCGTCATCATAGCGAGCCTGCGCCGGGGCGCGATTGAGTTTGAGAATCTTTGCTGCCATTGCTTCAACTTCCCTCCTCTGTTGCGTTCGGCAATTCAAAGTAAACCGCCTCCTTTATTGGTTCATGGCATCGGGCGCAATGCCAGATGTAGCCCGCCGGTCGCTCTGCTGTGGCGCTGTCGCGCCAGAAACGCACAGCGCCGCAATGCTGGCATGGTTCATTTGGAGAGAGTAGAACGCGCCGCAAACATTCCACACAGCGACCGGCAATAACGGTCAGTTTCCGCCCACAGTCCGCACACCATTCGCGGCTGTCATGGTGCAAGGTTTTGATGAGGCATTCCGGGTCAACACAGTGCATCCACACCTCTTCATCAAGGGGGTGCATGACGCCTTCAACGGGCTTTTGACAGCGCGGACAGTCCAGCCCTTTGAAGAATCGCGCTTCAATCTGACTTTCGGTCTGAGTGAGCAGAGAAAGAATCTCAGGCTTCAGTTCCCGCAACTCTTCGCGCAGTTCAGCAGTTACCAAACCGTGTGGCGCTTTGATGGTGAAACTCTCGCCGCGCATCTCAAAACGCGCCCCTTTTGACTGTAAATCGCTGAGTAACTCATGGGCGTTCATTGGATGACAAAAACCTCCAAATCCGGCTCGATTTCGGTTTCCCTATAAGGGTGCAAACTTTGCACCCTTATAGGCGCTTCTGAATTTTGGGTTTTGATGGCGCTCTGCAAACGGCTCTGCCGGCGGCTTTCCAGGCGCTCAAACTCCCGCTCAATTTCTTCCTTGCTCCATCCTTCCGCCACGAAGGTTGCAATCAGCAAGGTTTCTACTTCTTCAAATCTCGCCTCCATCTCCTCAACGCTGACGAATCGCGGCGGCTTTTCCTTCGGTTTTACAGGCTCAGTTCGCGGGATGGTTGCAACGATTTCACGGCAAGCGGCTTCGAGCAGTTCGCGCCTTTCTTTTGCGGATAAGGTCAAATTCTCTTTCTTCGCTCTTTCAAGCGCGTCCAACCATAGATTTATAGCTTGCAAAACGTAGCGCAGAAATAAGTTTTGAAAACTACATGGGAAGCCCTTATCAGTGGAAAAGTCCTTTGTTCCAGGCTTGTACTTGACGAGAACGACACCAAGCGCCGTTTGTTGCTTGCACAGGTTTTTGATGTCGTTTTTGACCGTGCGAAGGCTACAAGCCTCGCCGCTACTCTCATAGCGTTCCCGAATGCTTGCCTGATACGCCCTGAAAACGCCAAGCCTCGCGCTGCCAATAGTCGTCAGGGCATTCAACAGACGGGTGGGAGGTTTCTTAACGTCAAGCAAGCGCAAAATGATGGCGCGGGTGTCGAGAACTCTTGCATCGTTTCTGAGCATTCTACGCAAATACGCTTCGCGCTTCGGATCATTTGAGATTGCCGGGTCGTCATCTGGAACCTCCTGCAATGCAGAAATGTCTTCGTTGCGCTCTTGTGCAGGATTGTCCGTTTCATTCTCTGCCAGCCGGATACGCGCCTTTCTGATGGTGTCGTCAACATAGGTGCGGTGCGAAGTCAGCTTATCCCGGCAGCGACCACCGGCAACCCAGATGCGGCGAAGTTGTTCATCATCGGCGAGCGGAGCAAGCATAAGCACAAAGGCAAAATCGCCGCGACTGGCATCCGGTTTGCCGCCGGTCAGGTAATCGCTTGAATCGCCAGAGTACAGGCGGTCAAACCTTGCGCCGTTGCGCTCTCTGGCAAGTTCAATAACCTGTTCATCTGCTAAGGTCAGCGCCGGAGAATTTCTCTCAATTGGCGTTGAGGCTGAAACTTTCTTTGCTGGCGGCTTTTGCTTTTCCTCAAACTCTTCTTGCAGTCCAAGTTCCCGCCAGTCAAGAGGCTTGCCGGCGGCGATACGGTATTCATACCGAGCATGAGCAGAATACTTCGCGGGTAGATAGAACATCCTTGAAGAGTCTTTTGCCGCTTCATCAATTTTGCGCCCCGACAAGTTAGCCGCCCATTGCCAGAGCGCCGGAAAAAGATTTGCCGGAATTGACGCTTCGAGTGGAACGACGATTCTAAAGCGGTCAGCCGCCTGTGGGTTGGCTTCACACACACGCCCGTGCGAGTGCGAAGTATAAAGAGCGCAAGCAAGCCCCTGTTCTTGCCACGTCGCCAAATCCCGCTCAAGGTCGGCGTTGTGGTCATAATCCAGCACCAGCATAGTGACTTCAACGACGTTCTTTTTTAGCCGTTTCGCCGGATGGAAGCGGGCGGGGCTGAATAGCGCCCCGTCCTTTGCCTGCCTGATTAGCGGTTTTGCGAGCTTGCCGCAAAAGGTTTCCCATGACCATGAAACCAGACGCGGTTGATTGTCGTTACGATTGCGAAACAAGCTGACTTGGAAACTGCCAGTCTGATGTTGTTGGTACGACATTTATGCAGCCCTCCTTGCCATCGAATTTATAGGCTGTTCATAGACCATCAGAGCATTCAGGCATTGATTATCGTCCTGCCATTGCTGCGCTTTAATCTTGCAGAAATTGAAGGCTTCAAGCGGCGAACACGGACGCTTGAGGATGCCCGATTGTGAAGCAACGACTCTGCCTTGCTGTCGAGCCTGCCAACGCCAGAAGCGCGAAGAGGCGGAAAGGTGAACGATGATGATTTTTTTGCAATTATTTTCGGATTTTTGTACTCTAGCCATAGCTCTCCCTGCATAAATTTATGTGGGGATTTACCATTACACGCGCTCATCGGTTGGGACACGAATCTTACTGATGGGCGCTTTGCTTTTTTGAAATTGCAAAAGCCCGACGCTGTGAGATTGCGCCTCCACGTCGGGCTTTGCTCACGAATCCTTCACGCGATTGCGCCGCGTCTTCGGAATGCAATATACGAAATATCAGGAATGAGAGATACCGAACTAATTTTTAATTTAGGTAGGGCAAAATGATAGGATTTGCCCTAATGATTTTTTTAATTAGGTAGGTGATTTTTGAGTTGTACTAATCTTTCCGTGCAGCCCTTCTGGGATAAGCGAACTGCTCCAGGCGTTTTATGCTGTAAGAATAATTCTCAGCCCCAAAAAGGCGAGCCGTTAATTCCATTGCGATATGAGACAGGCTATTATAAGCGCCGGTAAGAGTAAGGTTATTTTGCAAATCTTGGGGCAACTCGTCTTCTTTGCAGGCAAGCCTTAAAATCAAATCCTCTTGTCCGGTAGCAAACAAAAAAGGTATTTCAGATTCGTGTAAAGCCACCAAAGCAGTTATTAATCGCTCTATTTCCACGCCGCTCTTGTTTATCGAACGGGCAGTTTTTCGCACTTTCTTTAAATAATAGTGATAACGGATGTAATCATCCCTAAAGTGGCTGAAATCAATTTTCCCTTTTCTACCATCTTCCACGAGTAGAAGGTTTCTATAAAACTCTTTCTTTTCCTTGATCAGACTTTCAATTTCATCCCGTTTATTTGCGAATGCTGTCATTTTAGGTTCAAAGGAATGAGCATGAACGCGGGCGAGCGTCCGAAGGTCTGCGAGAGCAGAATAAATAACCCTGTCCAAATTACGTGAGATAAAGACCAGACTCCGAAGGTAGTCCACGTCAGTACCATCTGCTACAAGTTCATGGCTTGTTCTTTCTTTTGAGATGGTTTGAAAATTATGAGTCAGACCGATGACGACAGGCTCAATAAATTCGTCTCCTTCCAATCGAAGCCTCAAACCGCCTTTGCTGATGTAAGGGAAAAAATTCACCTTAAAAGTGAGTGATAATCCCTCAATAGTTTTCTTAGAATCAGCCTCAAAAATGAACTCATCAGGCTTCATCTTTGATGGCTTAGGGGAATTTTTAGACTTACGCATTTGCCCTCTCGTCAGGCTCTCGAAGTGTTCAGCTTGCCAACCGCGTTCGAGAAGGCGCGGCTGTCCTCACGTTAGCTGGACGTGAGTAAGGCAAGCCAAAATTGCAAATAGATTACCTTCAACCCAAGTTAAAAAGGATACTCTAAAACCAAACTTCCGACGGCGAAGCGAACCATAAAGCCGGTTGCCTTTTTATCTTTCTCAAAAAAGACTAAGCCAACTATATCTTGTCCAGGATATAGCGTATTGGCTTTCAATGCGACTTGGCGCACCCATGCCGCCTGCTGCAAACCATCAGCCCGGATATTCTCTGCGCCGGTGAGCGCCATATTCATCATTCCCGGATCGTGCGTTGTCGTCGTTGTACTTGTTGACCCGGAATAGACTCCGTTGTAAGAACCCATTGCCGCATTTCCCCGATTATCATTTACCATCACGTTACTCATTGCAGAGCCATTGGAAGTGGAATATGAAGTTGATTGAGAGCGACTCGCAAAGACGCCAGCCAGTAACAGCATAGAGGCATCTTTCTTGGCATTCTTTTCAATTGCCCGGGCAACGCTCTCATAGTCTTCATAAATGAGATTTTTGTTTTTCGGAGAAATCGCCTGTAGAGACAGGTTCTGAGGCAACAGGTCAAAGGCGTTTTTCGTGTTGTTTCTGATGTAGACCCCGGCAATGATATGCTTTTCACTTTCCGTCAATGTAACTTGTACAATCATTCCTTCAACCGCCAGAAATTTCATCAACAGCCCGTTATAAAGCTGATGCGTACCGAATACTTTACCGTCATGACTGACACCTTCTTGCCATTGAACAGTCCCGCTAAGGGTTGAATTTTGTTCTTGAGCAAGCGCCGAACAGAAAAAACAGAAAATAGCAGTAATCCAACAGATTATTCTCTTCATACACTCTCCCTCTGTCATTGAGTAGAAGTGCAGGGGCAGCTTTGCTTAGTGTACGGTTGCAACCAATCCGGCAGAAGAGTTTTCTTATTTCGCTTTCTTGCCGCGTGATTTCGCTGGTTTTGCAGTCGCCATGTTTGCCGGTCTGCCTCGTTTTGGGCGCTCCATGTTTAATGCTGATTCGGGAATTTCCCAGTATTCCCCCCTTGCATCCGATTGCTTAATTGCACCCGGTACAATGCCCATATCCAGCCAACTTATAATTGTTGGGTACGAAGCGCCAATCTCTTTTGAAAACTGTGTTGCCGTCATCAGTCGTTCCTTCCTTTTCATGTCGGATAGTTTTATACCTCTATTAAGGTATTTCGCAACCATAATACACAAAGGATAAGCCGCAATCAATATAAAAACTTAATACCCATATTAAAAATAACTCTTGCAATCACTATCTGAATAATATACAATACCCCTATTAAGAATTAACGCTCTTTGACAATTCAGCCGAAGTCATAACGGGTCTAGTCTTGATGCTGTGCCGCTTGTGACAGGTAGGCAACGTGCTCGAAAGAGGGCGTTTGATGCAAAACGAAACGATAGAAAAGCAAAAGCCCGATGCGCTAACACCGGGCTAATCTAACCGGACTGCTCGAACAGTCCAGAAAGGTAACTTCAATGAAACAATACACCGCTAACAAACAGACCGCAATCAAGACAGACCGCATAGAACGTGCGGTTGAACTCATCGAGAGCGGCGCAGCCTTTGAACACCGGCAAGGCGTGTGGCGCGTCCTGACTGACAGATTCGCCGGTGGCTACACGGTGCAGGATGGCACTTGCGACTGCTACGACTTTGAAATCACTCTGCAAGGTCAGTCGCCCTGCAAACACATCTGGGCAACATTCGCGGCGGCTGTGGCAATGATGATTCACGACCTCAGACAGGCAAGCAACCGCGCCGAACTCGATAGCGTCGTCGCCACCTACAAAGACGGCATCAAAGATGCACCGGCGGCATACGTGCGAGTTGCCCGCGCCGAGTACGCCCGACTCCGCGACTTGTTCAAAGCGGCAGACCAGAAACGCCGCGATGACGAAGCCAATGCCGTTTTGATTAAGCCGCAGCCAAAGAGCAACGGCAGATACGGCAGCATTGAAATCTAATCTAAAAGGGAAGGCATCACCCTTCCCCTTTACCCACATTTTAGAAGGAGAACCACACCATGAAACAGCGAGGAACGCTACTGGCAGAGTAAACTGTCACTCTGCTCCAACGGTAATTTATCAATAGGAGAATTTGAACCATGACACGGAAATCACCAACAAAACCCAAGCCCGCCGAAGACGAACCGGCATGGGCGCAACCGTTACAGGAAAATCTGATTGCCATGCTTGAGGATGAGCGCCTGCCGAAAGCATCGCGGGAAGCCATCGGCGATGGCGTAGTGCAATTCATCAACCGCTATGCCGATATGGACACCGCCGGAACGGTGCGGCAATTCTTCATGCAGGCAATCGTCAACGCCGCCGGGAAAGCGAGGAGGCGCAGCATGAAGAAAGCGAATAAGAGAGCCGTTACCGTGCAACATTTTCTGCGCCGCAATAATTATAGAGAGATTGCCAACCACTACGCCTTTGACCTTGCGGCGCTGAAACGCATGGCGCTCTTTGCCGTCGCCCTGAGCGACAATGAACGAATGATTGACAAAGCCCTTGCAGCGGTTGGCTTGCGAACCGACGAAGAGCAAAAGACAGCGATTCATCTTAATGATATTCCACGACGAAGCCGGGAGAAAAAGGAGGTCACCGAATTCACGCCGCGCTTGCAGGCGGTGGATTCGCTCCACATCGCCGCGACCATAACCGGCGCTTCAATGGTCGGCGATAATCTGCTGCCAGGCGATACGGCAATCATCCGCCGCGTCTTTGATGAACAGGAAATCACACCGGGAAGAATCTGCTGTGTGGAGTTGTCCGGTCGCTACCTGGTCAAGCACGTCTACCTGGAAGATGGAAGCATCCGCCTGGTGTCGTCAAATCCAGCGCCGGAGTATGCCGCCGTCACCTTGCCGCAAAGCGAGGTGAAAATCATCGGCATTTTGACGAAGTTGGAGCGCGACATAAAGTGAGTGCAAAACAAAGAGCAGGGTTTAATCGCCTTGCTCTTTCTTCTTTCCCGTACCCATCCGTGAAGCGCATTGCCGCCGGTTTCAAACGATTCGCCGCCCGGATGAGTCCTGACACCCCGAAACGCTCACAGGGCAATTCTGAGCGATTACGCTGACATTCTCAAAATTCTGTTGTATGGTGCAAGAATGAAGGATGAAACGATAGTCGAGGAGCTAGTCTACTTAGGGCTTCTGAGTCCGACGCCAGCCCCGTTGACGCTACCGCAAGAGAGATTGGGCGACGGGACGGGAATCTATCTGGGGGCGTTAGGACGCTCGGAGTTGGCATCACTGCTCCACTCGCTAGAGACAGGCGAGTTGACCTCAGAGGACAACGAGCAGCTACGCCGGATGATATTGCACAGCTTGAGCAAGTTTGCCGAGAAGCAAAATGATGAGCGCTAATGACCATTGTAAGCACACCTTATCCGGCGCGACGGTGTTGCTGCTTCGCCTGTTTGGTTGCCGTCGTCTTAATTTGCCGCATGGTCTTTTCGATCAACTCGCGTTTCTGCTCATCATCCGCCGCCTGATACCTGGACGATTTCATAATGAGCAGCAGCGCGTTATAGACCTTCTGCCCGACGGCGCGGCTGCGTTCGGCGTAACTCTTCCCGCTTTCGCCCGCCTTCGGTTGCGTTCGGCTGATGCCAACATCAAGCCGCACCAATTCGGCATCTACCAGACTTTCGCGCTCTTTCGCCTTCGTCATCACTGTTGGGTCTATGGCATGGAAGCGGCTTTGCTCCATCTCGCGCCCGAAAGCGTCAGTCATTACCGGCAATGTTTGTCTGAGTCCCGGTAGCCGTTGCTTAATCTTTTCCCATGGCGTTGAGGCTTCACGGCGCTTGTCGTCGGTGAGCGTCGCCACGTCGCTAACAATGGTTGGAATCACACTGCCCGCCAACTGTCCGACAAAAGCATCGCCCTTGCGCTCCGGCTGTTGTAACGCGTCGGTGAGCGCCGACGCGCCTTTGAGCAGTGGTTGTTCAAGCATGGTCTTTCCGGCAATCGAAAGCAGCTTACCCGGGCGCTTCGCTTCATCTTTGAGCGGCTGTGATTGTTCGCGGGCAAGCGTCGCGCCAATCGCTATCAAATTGCCGAGCGGTGAAAAGCCGCCAATCTGATGCCAGTCGCCGTTCGGCAGACGAATCGCCATCGGCGGACGCCCTGCCGCTTTATCGCGCTCGCGCTTTGCCGGTTCATCGTCGGCAATGCCAGTAGCCAAGCCCTTTTTGTAAAGCGTGTAGCCAAGCGCAATCAAGCCGCTTCCGGCAGACGCCCTGCCGAAAGTCTGCGCGAAGTTGCGCTGTTCGGCTTCACTGAAACTTTTACTGGCAATCGCTTTGGCAATCTGCGCCGCGTTCTTACCGAATCCGGCGGGCGAGGCTTCCAGCAATCGCGCCAAGATGTTGGTCGGCGTTCTGATGAATGGCGCGGTAAAATCTATCGCCGCATCGAGGGCTTTACCCGCCGCTTTTAACTTCGGGTTTTGCGGGTTTCTAAGCGCCTGCCTGCCGCCCTTCACAAATTCACTGATGGCGTTGTTATTGTTGAAAGTGGCAATTTCGGCATCATAAAGCGCCTCTGCCGCCATCGCTTCCGTTGGCTTTTCGACCAGCTCTTTCTGCCGCTTGCCGACTTCACTGCGTTGAATCTTCCCTTGTCTGACTTCGGTTAAGGCTTGCGCTTTGGCTCTATCTTCAAGCGACCGCCGGAAAGCATAGGTTCGGAAAACTCTGTCCTCAGCGCCGAGCGAGCGAAAGACGGTGTTGACGTAAGCATCCAGCACCTTCGAGCCGCTGTTCATTTCGCGCAACACATCAACTTTTGCCAGGTCTTCTTTGCTCGCGCCGCGCTTCATGATTTCAAGGGCTTCTTTGACGCCTTTGGTCGCCGCTTCATAACTGCTGCGGGCAAACGCCAAAGGATTCGCGCCGCTGATGGTGCGCCGTTTATTGACTGCCGAAATCGTCACGTCAACGATTGCCGCCGGAATTTTTGCCACTTCATCAAAGAGTTGAAACGCGGCATTGCTGCCGATGTTGCGGGCATGGGTTTTAACGCCGGTCAGCAGTCCCGCTTTCCACACCGCTTTGGCGACTTCCAGCTTGCTTGTGCGGTCTATCTCAGCAAACTTCTGTTGCTTCGCCTGTTCAGCTTTTTCGGCTTGCTGTTTAAGGGTTGCCGCTTCTTTCTCTAACCGCGCACGTTTGACGGCAGGGCTTTGGGCGTCTTGTAAAGCACGAACTTTCTCACTTTGCAAACGGCTTTCTGACTGGCGGAAAATCTCTGCCAGATGCGGGCGTATCTCATCGCCAAACTCAGAAAGCATCTCTTTCGCCCAGGTCGCTTTATCAATGCCGGCGCGTCCGAGTTTCGCCGCTCCGATGATAGCGAGGTCAGCGACCATCGCCGGTATATCGGTCACGTCATGCAGGGTGTTCGGGCTGAGTCGTTCTTTGAGCCGCGCCCGCGCCGCCGTTTCCGCATCCGTCAGTTTCGCTTTCCAGCTTGCCGCCAGTGACTCCGGCGTTGCCTTTGGCTTCTGCCTGGTTGAATCGTTGGCTAGTTTGGCAAGCTCTTCGTCAATCTCTCGGAGTCGCGCTTTTGCTTGTGTGGCTGCCGTGCTGGCAGTGCGAATAACCGCTTCATCTTTGACGGTCAACTCTCTGCCGCTTGCTGTAGCAATCTCACGAGCGCGGCTAATTTCGGCTTCCACATCAACGGCGGGCTTTGTCGCTTCGCCGGATGAATCTTTTAGCATCTGCGCAAAGTCATTTTCCGCTTTGCTCTTTGCGGCGAGCGGTTCAGGCTGACGCTTCGCGCTCACGGGTTCGAGTCCGGTTAGCGGTAGCTTACCGGCGCTCGGTGGCGGCATTTCGCTCACTGGCTTTTGCCCATAGGTTGCCTGCATCTCGGTTTGTAACTCTGCAAACAACGGCTTTGACTGTGGCTGTAATTCCCGCGCTTGTGGCACGACTTCACGCGGCGCGATCTTCGGCGCTTCTTCTATCTTCGCTTTACCGGCGGTCGCTCCCATCGCCGCAAAATTCAAAGCGTTGGCAATTGCCTGCTCCGGCGTCGCGCCTGCTGCCCGCGCTTCGGCGTAACCCGCTACGCCGGCAAGTCCGGCGCTTGTGCCGAGTTTAATACCCTTCGATAACAATGCCTCTTCTGCTGCGCTGACGAGCGGCGAAAGCGGCTTTGTGGCATAGAGTATCAGCCCGGATTTGACCGCCTCTTTTAGCGCTTCTTCCGGCGCTTCGCCGCGCCCCAAACTGTCAACGCCGCCAAGTCCCGACCAGTACGCCAGATGTGCGAGCCGTGCTTGTGGCAGCAGCATGGTTCCGGCAACGGCGGGCGCAAGCTGTCCGGCGGTCTCCGCCAGTTCGCCGCCCGCGCCTTCCGGCTTGTAGTAGTTACTGACCGCTTGCCCGATGCCTTGCGCTTCATCACCGGCGGTCTGTAAGCCACTGCCGAGCGCCTCCAAATCTTCATAGCCGCTCGCCTGTAAGAGTCTGCCAAGCCCGGAAGCGGTCTGCCCGATGGATTTGCCGACGCCAGCCGAAAGCGTAACCGGATAGCCCATGACGCCACTATCAACGCCGTAGGCTTCTCGCTCAACGTCGCTCAATGGTCTACGGTCAGAGAGCGCCGCCGCCAATGCCTGCTTCGCATCCGGCGACATAGAAGCAAGGCGCGTTTTCTCTGCCCAACCGCGCAGATTGGCGATGAGTCCGGCAGGCGCTCTGTAGAAATACTGATTGTCAACAATGGCGCTTTTGTCACCTTGCGGGGCGACCGGAATCAATCTATCGGCGTGGTTTTCTTTTAAGAATTGCGCCACTTCATCAGGCGAAACACCGGCTTTGGCGGCAATGTCCGATTCAACCATCAACTGCAACTCTTCGGGCTTTTCGTCGCCCGATAGTTGAAACGAGCCGACCATATAATCGCCACTGTCTGCCGCTTGGTTCAGCGTTTGCGCCGCTTTGAAAGAGCCTTGCCGCGAATCGGCTACGTTGTCGGCTCGCTCGCTTGCCGTGTAAACCGGCGTCTTGGCATCCTGCACGGCTTGGAGTTTGATAACCGGCTCTTCGGGCTGAACGTGGCGATTGCTCAGCAGTTCGTTCAACAGGTTTTCGGTTTCATTGATACCGGGATAGCGGCGCTTTCCTTCCGGGTGGTCGAGATACTTCTGTGCGGTTTCTTCATCCACTCCGGCGGTCTGCATGACCTCTTGAATGGCAGCGAGCCGCGCCGCTGATGCCGATTGCCCTTGCCCAAGCAGAGAACGAAACTCCTGCTCTGCTTCCGAGCGCTTGCCGAGGTTCAAATGCAAATGCGGTCCACTGCCGCCGTACGGTTTCCAGTTCCGGCGAAAATCTCTCACAGCAAAGCCGCGCTCTTTCGCCCTGCTCAACACAAACTCCTGTTCATCAGGTGACAAATCCTTTACCCGCACATCGCGGGCTTGTCCGCCATGCAGTTTGCGATGCAATGGCGTATCCGCGCCGCCGGTAACGGTGAAATCGCGCCCGTATTGGTTTTTGAAATCACCCTGTAATTCTGCGAAGGCGTTCTCAAAGTAAGTAGGCTCACGCGGCGCTGGCTTCTGACCGGTCGAAGGAGTCTGAGCGGCAGAGCCTTTCAGCAATTTAAGAAACTCGCTTTCCGCGTCCGCTTGCGGATGCTGTTCTAACGGCTCAAAAGGATTCATCATTGCACCTCAGTATTGTATTTTTTCAACATCGAATCGGCTGTCGCTTTGCCATGTTTTTGCACAAAAGCGTCGTACTGCGCTTTAGAAATGATTTGCCGTTGCCCTTGTGCGGGTGCGGTTGCTTGTCCGCCTCTGAGTTTCTGAGCGCGGGATTGCAAGCGGTCACGTCCGGGCTTGAGTTTGATATACGTGGCTTGTCCGGTTTCCAGACCACCTGCCTCAATATCATCCGGGTACATCTCGGCAGTCTGACGGGCGGCATCGCGGGCAGACTGCCACAATGTTTCAGAGGTAGTTGAGCCGTTCGCTTCGGCAAGTCGCGCTTTATTGATGAGCGATTGCACCCTGCCAATCGCCCCGGAAAGCTCCCGCGTCGTCGGCAGCCTGGGCGCTTTCTCATTCGCGCCGGTGGTAGTTCTTGACGGTTTGCCAACGCCTTCACGCCGCGTCTCTTTTATGGTGTTGCCGTCGCTGTCAATGACGTACTCGGTGACGTTGCCCCGCGCATCCGTGTAGCTCTTGAGCCGCGTTTTCGGCTCCGGGTTCAGATAGCGCGACACCGTTGCATAATCGCGCAGCGCATCTTCGGTGATGTTCGGCAGTCCGAAGAAAGTTGGCAGACCAAGTTTTTCGGCAAGCGGCTTCGGCAGCGGGATTTTCGGCTTGGCGTCATATTTGGCTTTTTCGTCGGCGTTCTGCTTTGCCGTGTACATCTCAAGGGCGCGTTTGTCCTGCTCTTGTGCGGTAGGCAGATAGAAATTTCCGGCAGTGGTCTTGAGCATCATGCGGGGCTTTTGCACTCTTCCGAAAGCGGCGTCAAGAATGCTCTCAAGCTGCGGATTATCGCGCTGCGCTCCCAGTTGATTGAGTTTCAATTCCTGTTCGGCGTTGTCTTTGGTCTGCTCAAAACTGACTCGGCGGCGTTCCTGATCGAGCAGATCGGCGGCGTGTTGTTGTGACCATTGTTGTTGGTTGCGACGCAATTCTACTTCCTGCTGCTGGCGCTTATTCTCTTCGACAAGATTATGCAGTTGTGCGGCGCGGAACAGTCCCGACATTATCGGGTTCGGATTCTGGAAAGGGTTGTCGTAATTTGACACGGCGTTTTACCTCGCTTGGGGCTGAGGAAAACGGGACACTTTCACACGCGATTATACAGCAATCACAGATAAGCCTGCATTCGTTCAACCGCTTCTTCGACGCTCAATTCCAATTCTTTTGATGCAGCCGGTGGCGCTGCTCTGCCAACTCGTATTCATCAAGATTGAAGAGTGCTTTCATCTTCTGCAATTCGGCATCGAGCAGAGCGAATCGCTTTTTTACGTCATCGAGTTCGCCCTGCAATCTCTGATACTCCGCAGCGCTTCCGGTTCGCACTCTGGCGCGGGTCTGACAGAGCAAATCGCTATAGCATCCGGCTTGTTCCAACTCTGCGGCGACGGCGAGGAAATGCTTGTCCGCTAGTTCCTGCAGTTGTCGTTCGAGAAGAAAAATCTGCTCGCCTAGTTCAATGACTGCGATTGCCTTTTGTTCAATTTGTTCGGCTCGCTCTCTGAATGGATTTATCATAAACACCTTCCTTATCGTCGTTCATGCGGCTTTCCTTTGCTTCTCGCGCCCGCGCATGGGGGTAGACTGAGGGACACTTTTTGTGGCTTTTTGTGGCTTTCGCTCTCTGTCATTTTGTCGGTTTTTGTCGGTTTTTCCGCCTAAGTTGTCGCGCCGATTTGAGTGTTTTTGAGTCTTTTTTTCAACGACGATTAAACCTCATTATCAACCGCTGCGGTTGATAATCAAAAATCGTCCATCATTTCGGCGATGCGCCGCCCGGTTTCCGTCAATCCGACATGGGTTGTTTGGCGGCGCTCTTGTAAGTCTTTGATGATGCCTTCCGGATAGGTGGCGCGAAGCGCCAGACCGCGCTGCTCTAATCTCAAGAGCGCTCTTGATGTAGAACGGCTTTCGTTTTCAGCCTTACCTTGCCGGTTCTCAGCAAAAAAAGCCCAGCGCACAAACGGCTTCAACATCTGCTGCAGACATTCCGCCTTGTGAATCTCTTGTAAAAGCCAGACGAGCATTTGCAGTTGCAACGGCGACAGATTCAAGGCTTTGCTGTAATCCTGTTCTTGCTCTTCGTTCATGCGGCTTTCCTTCGCGGCGGCAAACTTCTAATGCGCGTTTCCAGCGCATTCCACGCGCCGGATAACACATAAGAGGTTTTCATTTCCGCTTCGTGACGGTTCAACTTAAACTCCTGAAAAATGCCGAATAATTCACTGATGATTTTAAATTCGGCTTGCTGCAATGTTTTACTCAGTTCTTTTTCTGCGTTTTCTGCCATGTGGTTTCTCCTTTGCATAAGGGGGTCGTTTTTGCACCCCTATATATATACACAATAAGAAATAAGTATATAGGGGGTCATTTTCGTACCCCTTATTATCGGTTCAATAACTGATTGAGCAGCGGATTTTGCACCCCTGCTTCAATCAGGCTTTCGGCAAATTCTTCAATACTGCGTGGCACAATGATTAGGGCATTACATTTGCGAAGCTGCTCAAGCATGGCTTTCTGCGACTCGCGGAGTCTGCCGCGACGGGCTTTTACCTCAATGGCTAAAAGCCTTCCCGACGGCAAACAGGCGGTCACATCACACCATCCCAGAGTTGACACCTTGCGCCCGTAGACCTTGCCGCGCCGGTCAACCACAAGCGCAGCATCGCTCACGGTGAAAGGAATTTTCAGGAGCGCGAGCAAATCACAGATAGCCGCTTGAATATCGGCTTCACTGGCGAGGTTGGAGAAACGGCGGTTTCTCTGTAGCCCGGTATTGTGACCAGATTGTGACCGGAATTCTTGTTGATGCTTAGTATTGCTTGTCATAGAATGCACCCGACACTGGCGTAAAGTCGTTGATAATTCAAGTTATTGCAGTGAATTGTAAAGAGGTGGGAAATTGTCCTTCTCGAATGGCATTCAAGAGGTCGTCGGTTCGAGCCCGACTATCTCCACTTTTCTTTACAACAGTTAGCGGGAGGTCACCTCACCTCCCGCTTTTTCATTGTAATCTGGTGGCGAAAAGAATGCCGACGGCTTTCGGTTTCCTTCAACATCTTAGGCAGATTTGAGGTATTTGTTGAATGAGCCATTAGGCTTTACTTTACTCTGTCTCTTGAAACTCATCACACACTTGCATTTCATTTTACGCTGCCTCTTTCCTGATGATACACTCGCAGACCGCAGCGCATCGAACCTCGAATGCAACAAAATCAACTGACCAAACAGGAGGATTATCCGGTGATCTTTAAGATATATACGCGCCTATTTCACCATCTTACCGTAATCGCACTGATGTTGGTGGTGGCTGGTTCCGGTTCCGCCGCTCCACGCGAACGCCAGCTTCGCAAACAGACGGCGCTTGACCGTTATGTTTACAAACCCGATGCGAATTATAGCTATAAACTGGTCAATACCATCAAAGGCGCAGGCTTTACGGCATTTGTCATTGACCTGACTTCGCAACAATGGCGCACTGCCGAAGAAGTAGACCGTCCGCTCTGGAAGCACTGGCTGACCATTATACAGCCCGACAAGGTGAAGTCCTCAACTGGCTTTCTCTATATCAATGGCGGTTCCAACGGCAGTAAAATGCCGGCTTCGGCTGATGCCACTTTTGCCGCGATTGCCATTGGCGCTCAGGCGGTGGTCGCCGATTTGCGGATGATTCCCAATGAACCGTTAGTCTTCAAAGAAGAAGGGAAATCGCGCACGGAAGACGCGATCATTGCTTATACATGGGAGAAGTATTTGAAGACTGGCGATGAAACCTACCCTTTGCGGTTGCCGATGACCAAGGCGGCAGTGCGGGCGATGGATACCGTCACGACATTCTGCGGCAGCAGCGATGGCGGCAAAGTAACGGTTGATAAATTTGTTGTTGCCGGTGGTTCCAAACGCGGCTGGACAGCATGGACAACCGCCGCCGTTGATGACCGTGTGATGGGCGTCGCGCCATTTGTTATTGATGTCCTGAACAACGAAAAGACGATGGAACATCATTTTCGTTCTTATGGTTTCTGGGCTCCGGCAATTGCCGATTACTCCAATCTGCACTCGTGGGCTGGCACACCGCAGTACACGGCGCTGATGAAGATTGAAGACCCGTATTCCTACCGCGAACGGCTGCGAATGCCCAAGTTGATTATCAACTCGACGGGCGACCAATACTTTTTGCCCGATTCATCACAGTTCTACTATGATGACCTGAGCGGCGAAAAGCATCTGCGTTATGTCCCGAATACCCGCCACGACTTGCGAAATTCCGACGTGCGCGACACCATTTATGCCTTCTTTGAAGCGCTCATCAATAATACTCCGCGTCCGCGCCTGACGTGGAAATTCGAGAAAGACGGTTCCATTTCGGTACAGACCAAAGATCAACCGACAGAGGTAAAACTCTGGCAAGCGACCAACCCGAAAGCCCGTGACTTTCGCCTCGATACGCTTGGCGCGGCATATAAAAGTTCGCCTCTCGCGCCGGTAAAGGAAGGAGTGTATAAAGCTCTGGTTGCCTCGCCAGCCGAAGGTTATACCGCTTACTTCATTGAGTTGACCTATCCCACAGGCAGCAAGTATCCGTTCAAATTGACAACCGGCGTGCGGATTACCCCTGACCGATTACCGTTTACATTACCAAAGAAGGAAGCGGCTGCCGCAGCGAAAGCGGCGAAGTAAGTGACAGACAAAATTATGATTCAGTAGGTTCATGCTGGGAGCGCAGGCATCTTGCCTGCTAAATGCAAGCAGGCAAGATGCCTGCGCCCCCCAGGATAGATTCAACCTACGTTGGCGCTAAGGTGATAAGCTATCTTTCAACTTGCCAATGCCCTGACTTGCCGATTTAACAATTTACACAGCCGCTTATTTCATGATAGGTTGCAAAGCAAGTTTACACTTTGCAAAGTTGCTTGAGCCTATGAAGGAATGGACGATTCTTATTGTAGACAGTGAACGGGCAGCTTGTCAGGCGCTGGCAAAGTGTCTTTCACAGGATTATCACGTCTTGACGGCAGCTACCGGCAAACAGGCTCTCTCACATCTGGCAGCCAGTGAGGTAGATGTGATTCTGAGCAATCTGCATATCAAGGATATGACCGGGCTTGACCTCTTTATGCAATCGCGGGTCGCCCAACCCGAAGCCATCCGCATCCTTATCGCTGAACATAAAGACCTCGAAGGCATCCACCGGGATATTACCGAAGCGGCGGTTTATCAAGTGGTACGCAAGCCATGGCATCCGACTGCCTTGCTGTTACTGGTGCGTCGCGCTCTGGAGAGTCGGGAACTGGCGCGACGGCATCGTTACCTGAGCCGCACTTTGAAATTTTCGGATTCCATTTGGGAGAAGAACCATGAGGCATCGCACCAGATCATCAAACAGAATCTTGAATTCGATAAGCTGGTCTTTGTCAGCGAGAGTATGTTGCAGGTCTGCAATCTGGCGCAACGCGGCGCAGTCACCGATTTGCCGGTACTCATTCAGGGCGAAACCGGAACCGGCAAAGAACTGTTGGCGCGTGCCGTTCACGCCTTTAGCACCCGGCGCATCTATCCGTTTCTGACGCAAAATTGCGGCGCATTGCCGGATGAGTTATTGCAATCGGAACTCTTCGGACATAAGCGCGGCGCGTTTACCGGAGCCATCAGCGACCGGCTTGGACTCTTTCCGGCGGCAGACGGCGGCACGGTCTTTCTTGATGAAATCTCCGATGTGTCACCAACCTTTCAAGTCAGCCTGTTGCGTTTTTTGCAGGAAGGCGAAGTCAAACCTCTAGGAACGGAAAAGACGCGCAAGTGTAATGTGCGAATTATTGCCGCCTCAAATCGTTCCTTAAAAGAGATGGTCGAAGCGGGAAATTTTCGCCGCGATCTCTATTACCGGCTACGCGGTTTTGAATTGCAGTTGCCGCCCTTGCGTGAGCGTGTCGAAGATATTCCGGTGCTTGCCGAACATCTGGCGCGGCGTTATGCAGAATCCATCGGACGCAAGATTCCCGGTATTTCGCTGGAAGTGATGCGCCGCTTGAAGGCATATCACTGGTTCGGCAATGTCCGCGAGTTGGAGAATGAGATGCGGCGCATGGTGGCGTTGGCGGAGAATGGCGAGTTTCTGGAACTGAAACATTTGTCTGCCGAACTTGCCGCCATCGAATTGCCAGCCGCTGGGGATGAATTCCGGCGGCAACAGAATATCTTATTAAGCGGCAACGGCACATTGAAAGAAGTCATCGAAAAGATGGAGAGTCAGGTTGTTTCACAATCGCTGTTGCGAAACAAATGGAATTACAGCAAAACGGCAAAGGAATTGGGTTTATCGCGTGTCGGGTTGGCGAATAAAATTAAGCGGTACAATCTTGAGCAGACCCTGACGAAGATGAAGGCTGTCGGAGGGAAACACGGATGAGCGACAACGATGATGACAATAACGGGAGACAAGACCGCGTGCTGTATCAATTCCCGATTCCGCCCGATGAAGAAGCGGACCAAAATCTGCCGTTCGTTGATTTAGGCATTACGCCACTGGCGAAACAACTGGGGCTGACATCGGAGCAGATGAACGGGCATTGGTGCAGTCGTTGTCAGGGCATCTGGTTCGGCTATACATTGGAAGCCGAATGCCCGGTCTGCGGCAATCGGCACGGGTAACCTGGACGGTCAGAAAATTGCTGTCTGCAACGGTTTTTCATGGTAGACTGGAATTGATTCGAGTAACTACGATGAGCGTTATTATGTCTACTTCCAAACTGAAACTAATTCGCACAAAGGCGGGCGTTCTTCGCATTGAAGATACGCGAGTATCGCTTGATTCTGTGATTATGGCTTTTCTACAAGGAGCTACGCCGGAGCAGATTGTGCAAGACTATGACGCGCTTACATTGAGTCAGGTTTACGCAGTGATTACTCATTACTTGCAACACCGTGAAGAAGTGGATGCTTATCTGTCCGGGCGACACAATCGGTATCAAGAGTTACGCGCTCAGTATCATCCGCAAGGCATCCGCGAACGTCTTTTAGCCGGTTATTAGCCTGTTGTCACTCTACGACATTCGTTATCGGTCAAGGCTTCGCTTTCTATCCGATGAAGACTTTACTAACCGAATCGTGCGCGGCTTACTTCGTAGTCTGCCGACGCTCGATATTCTCCGTGTGCAAGATGTAGGATTGCGTAAACGACCCGATACAGAAGTCTTGGAATGGGCGGCAAAGGAAGGGCGCATTTTATTGACTCATGATGCCGACACAATGATTGAGTTTGCGAAAAATCGTCTTGCTGCCGGTCTAGCAATGCCGGGTATTGTCGAAATTCCTCAAACCCTGCCCATCGGCGAGGCAATTGCAGAATCAGAATCCTCGCAGAATGTAGTTTCGCAGATGAGTGGGGAGGGCAGATTATTTTCTTGCCTTTGTGAGTCAAGAAACAAGCTAAGAAGTCTTCCTCGCACTGCAAAGTTACTTTGCATAGATAACAAAACTGCCAACTAAGTTTACAACTTTGATTGCCTTCCCTACCCTCTGAAATCAGCAAAAATCCCTGATAAATCAGATTTATTATCTGTTTAACCGCGCCTGATTTTGTGGTATGTCGCTTGCCTCTGTCCTATCGGCAACGTGCCTGGCAGATGTTTGCTCGACTCATTCAGGCACGCAATGGAATTCAAATTCTAATCGTAAAAGGAGTCCAAAGATGGCGAACTTACTCTGGCTACAGGGCGGCGCGTGTTCGGGAAACACCATGTCATTTCTCAATGCCGAAGAACCGAGCGCCTGCGACTTGGTGACCGATTTCGGCATCAATGTCTTGTGGCATCCCTCGCTTGGCGTTGAACTTGGCGATAATCTGCAAAAGATTCTCCGCGACTGTGTTTCCGGCGCAATCCCGCTCGACATCTTCGTATTTGAAGGCACGGTGGTCAATGCCCCCAACGGCACAGGCGAATGGAATCGCTTTGCCGGACGGGCAATGAAACAGTGGGTACGTGAGTTAGCCGATGCGGCGCAGTTCGTCGTCGCCATCGGCGATTGCGCCACCTGGGGCGGCATCCCCGCGACCGCTCCCAATCCCAGTGACTCGCAGGGCTTACAATTTCTGAAACGCGAGTACGGCGGCTTTCTCGGCAAGGGCTTTACCTCAAAAGCCGGATTGCCGGTCATCAATGTACCGGGTTGTCCGGCGCATCCCGACTGGATTACACAAATCGTCGTCGCCGTCGCTACCGGTCGCGCCGGTGATATTACGCTGGACGAATTTCAACGTCCCAAGACCTTCTTCCAGAGTTTCACGCAGACCGGCTGCACCCGCAATATGCACTTTGCTTATAAAGTGTCGGCTACCGAATTCGGACAACGCAAAGGCTGTCTTTACTATGACCTCGGCTGTCGTGGTCCGATGACCCATAGCCCGTGCAATCGCATCCTGTGGAATCGGCAGTCGTCCAAGACCCGCGCCGGAATGCCTTGTCTGGGTTGTACCGAACCGGAGTTCCCGTTCTTCGACTTAGCTCCCGGTACGGTCTTCAAGACACAAACCGTTATGGGCTTCCCGAAAGAGATGCCTGCCGGGGTGGACAAGAAGGGCTATATGGCGATGACGGCGGCGGCGAAGAATGCCGCACCCGCCTGGGCTGAACAAGACATCTTTGTTGTGTAAGGGTAAGGAGGACAAAGGAAAATTATGGCAGTGCAAACATTAGATATTTCTCCGGTCGGGCGCGTCGAGGGCGACCTTGACGTGCGCGTTGACATCGAAAACGGTGTTGTTACCAATGCCTGGACACAAGCGGAACTGTTTCGCGGCTTTGAAATCATCTTGCGCGACAAAGACCCGCAAGCCGGTTTGGTGGTCACACCTCGCGCCTGCGGCATTTGCGGCGCATCGCATCTGACCTGTGCGGCGTGGGCGCTGGATACGGCGTATGCTTCCGAAGTGCCGCGCAACGCCATTCTGGCACGTAATCTGGGGCAGATTACCGAAAGTCTGCAAAGCCAGCCGCGCTACTTCTACGGGCTTTATGCGATTGATTTGACCAATAAAAAATATCGCAACAGTTCATTTTATGAAGAAGCCTGTAAACGCTTTGCGCCGTTTACCGGCTCATCCTACGAAATTGGCGTGACGATTTCCGGCAAACCCGTCGAAATTTACGCCTTGCTCGGCGGGCAATGGCCGCATTCCAGCTATATGGTTCCGGGCGGCGTGATGTGTGCGCCGACTTTGACTGATGTTACCCGCGCCTGGTCAATTCTTGAGTATTACAAATCAACCTGGTTAGAGCCGGTCTGGTTAGGTTGTTCGCTGGAACGCTACGAAGAGATCGAAACTTACGATGACTTCATGGCGTGGCTTGATGAGAGTCCGGCGCACGCCAATTCCGATCTCGGTTTTTACTGGCGCATGGGTCTCGATGTCGGCATAGACAAATACGGCGGTGGCTTGGGTAAATACATCTCTTGGGGCTATCTGCCGCACGCCGATAAATACCAGAAGCCGACGATTGACAACCGCAACGCGGCGCTGATTATGAAGAGTGGCATCTACGACGGCGGCAGCGACAAGCACTTAACTATGAGTCAGGATCGCTGTCGGGAAAATGTTACGCACTCGTGGTATGACGAAGCCGGAGTAGATACGCATCCTTACGACCGTACGACCAAAGCTGTCAACAACAATGACCGTGACTTTGACAAGAAGTATTCCTGGTCAACCGCCGTCAAGGATATGGAATACGGACGACTCGAAGCCGGACCTTTCGCACGGCAAATGGTTGCCGGAGGCAAACACGGCGAAGCGTGGCAACACTATGACGGCTTGATTCTTGATATGTATAAGAAGATGGGCGGCGCGAGTCTGCATCTGCGGCAAATTGCCCGAATGCACGAAACCATCAAACTCTACCGCCAAGCAGAAAGCTGTCTGCGCGAATTTCGCCTGAACGATCCTTGGTATGTGAAACCGCGTGAAAAGGACGGACGCGGTTGGGGGGCGACGGAAGCGATTCGCGGCGCATTGTGCCATTGGATTGAAGTGGAAGGCGGCAAGATTAAGAATTATCAAATCGTTGCCCCGACGACGTGGAATGTCGGTCCGCGTGACGCCGATGGCAACCTCGGACCGATTGAAGCGGCGCTCGTCGGCAGTCCCATCGCTGACCCGACAGACCCGGTGGAGGTCGGTCATGTAGCGCGTTCCTTCGATTCCTGTCTGGTATGTACCGTACACGCGCACGACGGCAAAACGGGCAAAGAACTGTCTCGTTTCCGCATTGGCTGAAGCGTTATGCTAACGAAGCCGCAGGAGATCACTCACCTCTTGCGGCTCTTTTCACCTGTGGTCAGGCTTTTGAAAGTACCTGATAAGGATGCGACCAATGGCGTTTTCAGTTTGCTGTGCGTATGCTTATAGCCAAATGAATGTGAGGTACAGATGCACACCGACGAAGAAGATGCTCTCCGCGCTAAAATTGGCGAAATGCTTGGGAATGGCTTGAAGACGCAATTGGAGCCGTTTCCCGAAACTCATAATGAATTCGCGGAACTGTTGCTGGAATTGCGGGAACTTCCCGCCGACGATTTGCAAGGCAAACTGGTAGTCGGCGGCTTTGCCGACAAACCCTACGGACCCGACCAGATGCGCTGTCTCGAATGTATGTACTATCTGGTGCATCGCAAATGGTGTGATTTACCGGAACTTGCCGTGCCGGTTGAACCGGATTGGTACTGCCGTCTCTGGCGCATTTAGAGGTTTCATTGCAGAGGCAGGATATGGCAACCGACGACGATTCCCTGAGAGAGCAACTGGGCAGGATGCTTGCCGATGGATTGAAAACCAACTGGGAGAATCGCGCCTATAACAGTGAACAGGTCGCCGAAGTGATTGACCATCTGCAATCGCTGGCAGCCGATAATTACAAGCAGAAATTAGTAATCGGCGGCTTCACCGCTTATCCGTATGGCGATGACCCGGAACTGCCGCAAAGTTGCGAAACCTGTATGTACTATTTGAAGCATCGAAGATATTGCGAACTGCCGGAACTTGCCGTGCCGGTTGAACCGCAGTGGTCTTGTATCGTTTGGCGAATTTAAACCTGTTAGAACCGGGGTACAAGTAAAAAGGCAAAAGTAAAAAGGCAAAAGTAAAAAGTAAAAACGGCGCTGATGTCTCACTTTTGCCTTTCTACTTTTTACTTTTGCCTTTCCAGGAGTCGTGTGCTGACAATAATCGGTTGTGGTAATTCAAATCGCACGGATGACGGCGTTGGCGTCTACGTCGCCCAGCAGTTGCAAAAGTCTTTGTGGGCGCACCCAAAACGCAATGTCCGCGTTTTCGATGCCGGAACCGGCGGCATGGAAGTTATGTTTCAGGCACGCGGCTCGTCGCGTTTAATCATCATAGATGCAAGCCAAACCGGCAGCGAACCCGGAGCCATTTATCAGGTTCCCGGCGACGAACTTATCAGAGAACGCGAACTGAGTTATAGCCTTCACGATTTTCGCTGGGATCACGCCCTTTATGCCGGACGGCGCATCTTTCGTGATGACTTCCCAACTGATGTAACCGTATTTCTCATTGAAGCGGAAAAGCTCGAATTGGGGCTACAGCTAACGCCGACTGCCCGACAAGCCGCCGATAAAGTGATTGCCCAACTCCAAAAAATCATCGTCGAATATGACTGAAACACCCATCACGCTCCCGCCGCTTGCCGTCACGGTAGTTCGCGGCAATCTCTATATTCCGCATCAGGTCTGTTCCACTTACCTGAAGAACATCGAAACCGTTGCCCTTCTTCCTCATGAAGAAGGCATTCTCTTAATTCCTCTCATTCAGCAATCGGCAGGCGGTCTGTTATTCAAGACCAGAAACCTACAAGGCGACCGCATCGTTCACGCTCAGGAGTTTTTTCGCCAACATGGCTACGTCGAAGATTTTCAGGAACGACTCTATCCAGTGCGATGGGAAAGCCAGCGAGCCGCTTTACTGATTTTCGGCGTCCTTAAAACCGAAAAGTAAAAATGTAAACTTAGTTTACATTTTGATAAATTAGTTGACAAATTTCTTCTCAGCCCGTAAACTCAATGCTGCCGTAAGAAGCCATCCAAAGGTTTCTATGCCTGATTTTTTTCGTAGGAGCGTCTAAAGTGGCAGATCTTTTTGAGGCACATTTTGATGCGGCGCTGAAAGCCGTTGAAATCGAAGATGCAACCGCCGAAGAGAAAGCCGAAATGCTCATGGAAATTGCTATGGGCATCCAGCAAAAACCCAAAAATGCCAAACAGATAGAAGATGCCATAGAGTTGTACCGCCGCGCTTTGGAGATTTGCCCGGATGCGGCTGTCCTGCTTCGCGCCCGCATCAAAGCCCGCCAGGCGACGGCATATCAGGCGCTGCCGACCGGCGGCAATCAATCGCTCTATAAGGCGCAAGGGGCTTTTGGCGAAGCCCTTGCCGTCTTCAAACAATATGACCTTAAAGAAGAGGCTGCCGAAACTGAAATGAATCTTGGTCTGGTGATGCAGTCGCTGGCGCAAAGCGGCGCAGGGCGTGTGAACGACGCCATTCAGCATTATCACAATGCCTTGCGCGTCTTCACCAAAGAGAACTACCCACAGGAATTTGCTATCCTGCACAACAATTTAGCCATTATCTATCTTTCGATGCCGATGAGCGATGAGCGCGGCAAAATGCGCGAGGCGCTGGCAGTGCAATCGTTTGAGGAAGTCTTAAAGGTCATCAACCTTATTGACCATCCGAGCGAGTACGCTATGATTCAAAACAATCTCGGCAACGCTCTGCAATATGCTTCCAGCAGTCATGCTTTCGCCAACAATCTACGCGCCCTCGAAGCCTATAACGAAGCCTTGCGAGTGCGGAACCGGCGCGATACGCCGCTCGAATACGCCAACACCATCGCCAATAAAGCTAACGTCTTGCGTAATCTCCCTGACGACACCGAAAATCTGGCGGCGGGCAATCGTCGCAATCTGCAAGAGGCGCACTCTCTGTATCAGGAAGCGCGGGAGATTTTCAGCCATTTCGGGCAACTGGCTGGCGTCCAGCAGATCACCGAAACGCTGCATGAAATTGAACAAGAATTATCAGCGACAGCCTCCGTCAATTGAGACTATCGCACGGATAAACTTTAGTAGAGAAAGAAACGCTTATGTCATTCTTGTTTTTCATTTTGGCAGTATCCATTGCAAACGGCTTGCTAGCGGCAGTTCTTGGCATTCTATGTGGCATGGCGGGCGGGGCGCTGACGGGTTGGAAGATTGCCGGTAAAGATTTGGGCGACCAGTTTGCCGCTTTGATGGGCAGTCTCTTCGGGTCGTCTGCCGCCGTTCCCGGTGTCATTATCGGCTTGATTGTTCTGGCATTGCTTTCGTGAGGTGAAACGATGTGGGATATGTTTAGTAGTTCAATACGGATGTTTCTTAAAGGCAAGCTCTTCCGCGATAACAAATTGGTGCTTCGCCAATGGGCAATCGGTTTCGTTGTCGCTATCATTCTGGTTATCGTCTTAGGCAAGATGGGCGTCCCTGTCTGGCTGGCGGCAATCATCGGCGGATTTGCTGCCGGGGCATTGCAGCCCTACCTGTTCAAAGATTTGAAGTATAACTAAAGCGGGTTTTCGCCATGTCAGAAGCGACACAACCACAACGAGATAGCGCCACAGAGTTGGAACGACTGGCGGGCGATATAGATAAGCTCGAAGCCATTGTTGATACGTGGGACGAATCCTATCAACTGACTGCCAAAGCGTTGAAAAGTTCTATTGAGGAACTTCACAAAGAAGCATTGAAACGCTTGATTCGCGCCTTGAAAGATGACCCGGCAGCCGGAGCCAGATTGCGCGAAGCTCTCAATGATCAAATCGTCTACGGCGTGTTGCTCTATCATGGTTTAGTCAAACAACCGCTAGCGAGCCGCGTGCAGGCGGCTCTCGATGCGGTGCGCCCGATATTGCAAGGTCACAGCGGCGATGTTGAACTGGTAGCCGTCAAGCCGCCCGACACCGTTGAGATTCGTCTGGTCGGTTCGTGTCACGGCTGCCCTGCTTCCGGGCAAACTTTAGCTGAAGGCATCGAGCGTTCTATCCGCGACTTCTGCCCGGAGATTGTTCATATCAATCAAGTCAGTCGGGGTCTGTCCGAAGTTGCCAGAAACGGCGAGCAGAAACTCTACTTCATTAGTCCCTTTGCCGGAAACGCCAAAGCCGGATGGCGCGAGACCTGCGCGGTAACAGACATTCCCGAAGGCAGCATCCTTGAAAAACAGATTAAAGACCGTTCTGTTCTGCTGCATCGTCGCGGCGATATAGTCAGTTGTGTTGAAAATGTCTGCGCTCATCTTGGAATGCCGCTTGAAATGGGCAGGGTAGAAGATGGCGTAATCACCTGCCCGTATCACGGCTTCCAATATCTGCTTGAAACCGGCGAATGCCTGACTGTGCCGGAAGTGCAGTTGAAAGTTCATGCGGTGCGCGTCGTTGGTGAGAAAGTCGAAGTCCGATTGGAGGAGTAATGACTCAGACCTTGCGCGTCAAACTCAATTCAACGGTGCGCCAAACCGACGGCGCAGCCTCAGAGAAGGCGCGTCCGTTGTTACAACCAAGTCCCGATGTGGTACTAGGCGCAACCGACAAAGGCAATGAGTTAGCGGTTCCGGTCAGCCCGACGCCAACTACCATCTTCGGCACACGCGGCGGCGCAATCGCTCAGGATAATTCCCTGTGGATAGCAGACACCGGGCATCACCGGCTGCTGGGCTGGAGGGTTCTGCCCAGCGAAGACCAAACGCCCGCCGATATTGTCATCGGGCAACCCGACTTTTTTCACGAAGGGCGCAATGCCAAAGGCGAAGTCAATGCTTGTACATTGAATGTACCAACCGGCGTGACCGCTTGCGGTAATGGTATTGCGGTTGCCGATGCGTGGAATCATCGCATCTTAATCTGGCGCGACACGCCGCGTCAGCATAATACGCCCGCCGATGTGATTCTCGGACAAAGCGACTTCAAAAGCGGCGAAGGCAATCGCGGTAACGCCGCGCCGACTGCTGAAACCTTGTTCTGGTGCTATGGCGTTTTCTGGGATGGCGAACGCCTGTGGGTTGCCGACACCGGCAATCGTCGTGTCTTGATGTGGGAAGGACTGCCAACGCAGAACGGTCAAGCGGCTGATTTGGTACTCGGACAAACCGATTACGTTTCGCGTGATGAAAATGGCGGCGGCGAACCCAACGCTGCAAGTATGCGATGGGCGCACGGGATAACCGTATGGCGCGGACGCTTGTGTGTTGCTGACGCTGGCAATAATCGCATTATGGTCTGGAACCAGTTACCACAACAGAACAACGCGCCCTGTGATTTTGTACTCGGACAAAAAGATTTCACTCAAGTTGAGCATAATCAGTTGAATTACTTCCCTATTGCGGCGGGCTTAAATATGCCCTATGGTGTGACGGCGGTTGGCGATTGGTTGTTAGTTGCAGACACGGCGAACTCGCGGTTATTGGGCTGGCGCTGGGACGATTCCGAGTCAGGCGCGGCGGCGCGATTACTGGCAGGGCAATATACCTTTCAGGACAAAGGCGACAATCGCTGGCAGATGCCGGTGCGTGACAGCCTGTGCTGGTCTTATGGCATTTATGCAAAAGGCGAAACGGTTTTAGTGTGCGATTCCGGCAACAGCCGCGCTCTGCTGTGGCGGGTTGCTTATGAAGTCGCGGTGACGATTTCCGGTTGAATTGGAACCAATGCCGTTTGGTTTCTGAGTTTATTAAGATGGTTTCAAAGAACGTATTGGAACGAAAGCAAAAGTCTGAGACGATATTGCAAAAAGAGGAAGTGCCCTTTCTCGCCAGCTTGCCAGTCATTGAAGATGAAGAAACGGCACAAATCAGGAGCCTTGAAGAAATCGCTTGGCGAGCAATGGCGTTAAATATCGTTGCGGTTAAAGGCGAAGGTCTTGAGCAGGAACGAGTGTTGGAGATTATCAAGCAATATAATCTTGAAGACGCCTTTTCACCCAAAGAACGTACATTTATTTATAACGATACGCCTTCTGAACATGATCGCATACAGTTTGTCTGGCGATATGAAGGTTACTGGGTCTTGCTTTGGGCTTTGAACTATATTGATGAACTTGGCAGACCTGACGAGATTTGTGACGTGCCGCAAGCTGTGAGAGTTATGATTGACTGCAGCGCCGAAGAATTTATCAGAGATGCGAAACGACGAACAGCAAGTGAAATTCTTGATGCGGCAGATTTGATCTATCGCTACAGTTGGGCGTGTGTGGATGCCAGAATAAACGACAGACCTGCACCAGCCGGACTCGATGCGGGCGTTGTTTATGAAAGGCATTACGCGCTGAACTGGTTGATTGGCTACGATGACAACGCAGATTGGGACGATATTTCTACCGACACTTAATCGGATGTCAGCAACACTTTTTTCTGGACACAAAGAAATGGTTGAATCGCGGGCGTTACAAGTTGAAGGAGAGATTGCCGAACGAATCACCGTGCGCGGCTTGGTTCAAGGCGTTGGCTTTCGCCCGACGGTCTGGCGTTTGGCGCGTGACTTCAATCTGCGCGGTTCAGTAATCAATAATGGCAATGGCGTTGAGATATATGCTAATGGAAGCGTAATAGCGATTGACAGTTTCCTTGTCGCGCTGCAACAGCAAGCGCCGCCGCTTTCGCGTATTGATGAAATCGAACGAACTCCTGTGTCATTGTCATTCGACATTGCTGATTTTCAGATTGCCGAAAGCGAAGCGACAGCCGTGCATACCGGTATTGTCCCCGATGCCGCAACCTGTGAAGCCTGTAAAGCAGAAATTCTTGACCCGTTTGCCAGACGTTACCGCTACCCCTTCACCAACTGTACACATTGCGGACCACGACTTTCGATTATTCAAACCATTCCCTATGACCGCGTTAATACGACGATGCGCCATTTCGTCATGTGCGAAGCCTGTAATGCCGAATACAGCAATCCGGCTGACCGGCGTTTTCACGCGCAACCGATAGCTTGTTATGTATGCGGTCCGAAAGTTCACTTGCAACGCACCGACGGTAAACCAATAGCCCTAGAAGCCTTCACGATGCTTGATGAGGTAGACGCCGCCTGCACTTTGATTCAGAAAGGCTACATCGTCGCTATTAAGGGCATCGGCGGTTTTCAACTCGCCTGTGATGCTACAAATGAAGAAGCGGTATCACGCTTACGCCAACGCAAACGCCGGGAGCGCAAGCCCTTCGCGCTGATGGTGCGTGATGTGGAAATCGCCCGACGCTATTGCGACATCAACGCCGTCGAAGAAAAACTCCTGCATAGCGCCGCCGCACCGATTGTCATTATGCAACAAGTCAGAACCACGAGCGGTAGCGACCGGATAACGACTCAAAACCCGGTCGCTACCGCTCGCGGTTCTGACCTGAAGCCTATTGCCGCCAGCGTCGCTCCCGGTATTCAAACGCTCGGCGTGATGCTGCCGAATACGCCGCTTCACCATCTACTGTTGCGCCGGATGCCGCGCCCGCTTGTTTTAACCTCCGGCAATCTCTCCGACGAACCGCAGTGCATTGACAATGCCGAAGCCGTCGAGCGATTGGGACAAATTGCCGACTATTTCCTGATGCACAATCGCCCGATAGCCCAGCGCGTAGATGATTCGGTTGTCAAGGTAATCGCTAATGAACCGCGCTTGTTACGACGCGCTCGCGGCTATGTGCCTGCACCACTTCCCTTGCCTGCTGGTTTTGCCGATGCCCCCGCGCTTCTGGCTTTCGGAGGTGAACTCAAAAACACCTTCTGTCTGTTGCGTGATGGCGAAGCGATTGTATCGCAGCACATCGGCGATCTTGAAGATGCGGCAACGCAAAATGACTATCGCCACAATCTCAACCTCTACGCGACGCTCTATCAACACGAACCGCAAGCCCTCGTCTGCGATTTGCACCCGGAATATCTATCAAGCAAATTGGCGCGACAACAGGCAGAAGAGCGCGATTTGCCGTTGATTGAAACACAACATCATCACGCCCACATCGCCGCCTGTCTGGCGGAAAACCAGATCGCGCTCAATGCGGCTCCGATTATCGGTGTGGCATTAGATGGGCTTGGCTTTGGTGAAGATAGCACATTCTGGGGCGGTGAATTTCTGCTTGCCGATTACTGCACCTATAAACGGCTCGCCACATTCAAGCCGGTGGCGATGCTTGGCGGCGAACAGGCAATACGCGAACCTTGGCGCAACACCTACGCACATTTGATGGCGGAAATGGGCTGGGCGCGTTTCGCTTTGAACTACTCGGAATTGGAACTCTTTGCATTTTTAGAAAAACAGCCGCGTGATTTGCTGGACGGTATGCTAAAACGCAATGTCAATTCGCCGCTTGCCAGTTCGTGCGGGCGCTTGTTCGACGCAGTTGCGGCAGCTATCAGTATTTGCCGTGAACACGCTGCCTACGAAGGGCAAGGCGCAATCGAACTTGAAGCGATGGTGGATGAAAAGACCTTGCATGAAGAAGACGACTTGCTAGGTTACCCGTTCTCCATTCCGCGTCTGCAAGAATCGAAGCTGCCTTATATCGAACCATTGGCGATGTGGCAGGCATTATTAGGCGATTTGATTTTACAAACTCCCGCGCCAATTATGGCAGCGCGATTTCATAAAGGATTGGCGAAAGTCATTGTCCAGATGGTCGAAAAATTGAGTCGTTATGAAAGCGGCGATGAGCCTGTTAAGACCGTCGCGCTTTCCGGCGGCGTCTGGCAGAATAAAGTTCTCTTTGAAGAAGTAACAAGGCGATTGCACCTGTCAGATTTTACCATTCTGACACACCGGCAACTGCCTTGTAATGATGGGGGGTTGGCGCTTGGACAGGCGGCAATCGCCGCAGCGCGTTTTCTACAGAAACACGACTGTTAGGGAGTGTGCGGTTGCTACAGAAATCTATAGAGGTGACGAACTATGTGCTTAGGGATACCGGGACAGATCATGTCGATTGATGAAAAGATTGATAAGCTCGCCATTGTTGATGTCGGCGGCGTGCGGCGGCAAATTAACATCTCCTGTATCGTTGACAAAGAGCATCCGCCCGCTTCGTGTGTCGGCGAGTGGGTTCTGGTTCACGTCGGCTTTGCTATGAGTCGAATCAATGCCGAAGAAGCAGCAAAGACCTTGCAACTTCTCGAAGAGATGGGCGAAGTGCAAGCGGAAATCGCCGCTATGCGGACATCGGGTCACGCTTAACTCACCTTATGCAGTAACAGAACCGTTTGGCGACGGGTGTTAGAGTTCAACCTTCAGGTTGGTAGTAGGCTGAGGAGACGAACAGTGTGATTTTCGGCGAACCTCGCTCTACTGAATTTATGTTGATAGCCTTTGCCATACTCATTAGGGGCTGCATTTGAAGCTACTGCCAAGCTGAAGCTTGTACTCTAACACCTGCTCCTAAAAGGCGTTGCTTACTTCTGTGGGAGTGCGTAACAAATTACCGCACTCCGAAAAGAGATTGCTATGACCGACAACTCGGCAGCCAATTTTTTATATCCATTCTTGCAAGGCGAACGCCAGGATGCGGCGCGAATGGATGAAGCCCTGCTCGAATCGGTCAGGCAGAAAGCGGAAGACAGCATCAGCGTTAAAGAGCGATTTTTCACTGCAAATACGATAGAGGTTGTCGCCGTAGCGCGAGCCATCGCCGAAGTCTACGAAGCGGGCGGCAAACTCCTGACGATGGGTAACGGCGGCTCAAGTTGTGACGCCGCGCATATCGCCGTTGAGTTTCAACATCCGGTTACTGCCGGACGACCGGCGTTGACGGCAATCAATTTAGTTTGCGATACGGCGATGCTGACCGCCGTTGGCAATGATGTTGGCTTCGCCCACATCTTCACGCGGCAGATTATCGCGCAGGGCAAAAAAGGCGATGCGGTAATCGGCATTTCGACCAGCGGCAATTCCGATAATCTATTGAATGCGCTTACCAAAGCCAAAGAACTTGGACTGGTGACGATTGGGTTGGCGGGCGGCGATGGCGGGCAGATGAAGCGCAGCGCGGCAGTAGAGTATTGCCTCGTCGTGCCAAGCGATAGCATCCATCGCATACAGGAATGTCACGTCGCCATTTACCACATCCTCTGGGATTTGGTTCATACGCTGTTGGCTGACCGGCGCGGCGGGCTTACCGCCGAAGGATAAAAAATGAAGTACGTTGATGAATTTCGAGACCCCGTAAAAGCGCAGATTCTGCTCAATGAAATCCAGCAACTCGTTGGTCAAATAGAAGTCTGTCGCCGTCGTCCGCTACACATTATGGAAGTCTGCGGCGGGCATACGCATTCCATCTTTCGCTACGGCTTGCAACAGATGTTACCCGAAGCGGTCGAGTTTATTCACGGACCCGGTTGCCCGGTCTGTGTCCTGCCGATGGGGCGCGTGGATGATTGCGTGGCGCTGGCAGAACGCCGCGAAGTCATCTTTACCACTTTTGGCGATGCCATGCGTGTACCCGGTTCAAAGAAGAGTCTCTTACAGGCGAAAGCCGAAGGCGCAGATGTTCGCATGGTCTATTCGCCATTAGATGCCCTGAAACTGGCGCGAGAAAACCCGCACCGTGAAGTAATCTTTTTCGGTCTTGGTTTTGAAACGACTATGCCCAGCACCGCCTTGACCGTCTTACAGGCAAAAAAAGACGGCGTAAAAAACTTCTCACTTTTCTGCAATCACATCACTATTATTCCAACAATTAAAGCGATTCTCGATTCTCCGGCGCTTGAACTCGATGGCTTTCTTGGTCCTGGTCACGTCAGCATGGTCATCGGTATCCGACCTTATGACTTCATCGCCAATCACTACCGCAAGCCAATTGTTATTGCCGGATTTGAACCGCTCGATATTTTGCATTCGATGTGGATGGTCTTAAAGCAAATAGCCGAAGGGCGATGCGAAGTTGAAAATCAATACGCCCGCATTGTGCCGGATGCGGGCAGCCTTCCCGCCTTGCAAGCGGTACAGGAAGTCTTTGAATTGCGCGAGTTTTTTGAGTGGCGCGGGCTTGGTTCGATTGACCATTCCGGCGTGCGTATCCGCGAGGCTTTCGCCGAATACGATGCCGAAAGAAAATTCCCAGTGCCAAATCTGAAGATAGCCGACCCGAAATCATGTCAATGCGGCGAAGTGTTGAAAGGCGTAATTAAACCGCAGCAATGCAAAGTCTTCGGTACGCAATGCACACCGGAAATGCCGCTTGGCGCTTTGATGGTTTCCAGTGAAGGCGCGTGTGCGGCTTATTATAATTTCGGGCGTGTACAAATTACCGGCAGGAGTGAAACCGGCAGAGGCGCAGCAATATGAGTCAGGCAATATCAGTCGGAGCCACAGAAAAGAAACCAGCGCGTCGTGCCAGACAACTACGCGAATCAACTATCAATATGGCGCATGGCAGCGGTGGTAAAAAGATGCGCGACCTTATCGAAGACGTTTTCTTAGGCGCGTTTCACAATCCCCTGCTTGCGCCGCTTGAAGATCAGGCAATTATCAATCTCGCTGAGTTGACCGCTAGCGGCGACCGACTGGCATTCACAACCGATACTTACGTCGTCAGCCCGCTCTTTTTCCCCGGTGGCAATATCGGCGCACTTGCCATCAACGGCACAGTGAATGATCTGGCAATGAGTGGCGCACGTCCGCTTTATCTCTCCTGCGGTATGGTGTTAGAAGAAGGCTTGTCAGTTGATACGCTCCGACAGGTCGCCGCCAGTATGCGCGAAGCCGCTGACCGCGCCGGAGTGGCAATCGTGACCGGCGATACTAAAGTTGTGGAGCGCGGCGCTGCCGATAAACTATTCATCAATACCGCCGGAGTCGGCGTTGTTCCGACTGGTATTAACATCTCTGCTTCCCGCGCCACTCCGGGAGATAAAATCATCATCAACGGCACATTAGGCGATCACGGTTGCGCGATTCTGCTAGCACGTAATGAACTGGCTCTGGAAACCGATATTCAAAGCGATTGCCAGCCCTTGCATGAACTGGTTCAAGTGATGCTTGCTGCTTGTCCCGATATACACTCTCTGCGCGATGCCACACGCGGCGGCATCGCTACGGTACTAAACGAGTTCGCGCAAAGTTCTGATGTCTGTATGCGAATCAATGAAACGGCGTTGCCAATGCGCGAGACCGTAAAAGGCGCGTGTGAACTGCTCGGACTCGACCCGCTCTATCTGGCAAACGAAGGCAAATTGCTGGCAATTGTGCCGCCGGATGCCGCCGACAAAGTGGTGGCGGCAATGCGCCACCATCCAGCCGGACGACAGGCAGCCATTATCGGCGAAGTTATTGACGCGCCTGCCGGAATCGTTTTGCTCAATACCGGCTTTGGCGGCGGGCGCATCGTTGATCTTCTGGTAGGCGAACAACTGCCGCGCATCTGTTGAGACATTTATGCATGAACTTGGCATAACCCGCAGTGTCGTTGCCATCTGCGCTGAACACGCTAACGGCGCAACAGTGAAGCGTGTGACTTTAGAGATTGGCAAACTCAGCGCCATTCTTCCTGACGCCGTGCGCTTCTGCTTCAACATCTGCGCCAAAGGAACCGTTGTCGAAGGCGCAAGGCTTGAGATTATCGAAATTGCCGGTGTTGGCAGATGTCGCGTTTGCGGCGGTTCAATCGCTTTAACACAACCGTTCGGGCGTTGCGATTGTGGCAGCAATGATATTCAAATCACTGCCGGAGAGGAATTGAAAGTCAAAGAGATGGAGATTTAGTTATGTGCGTAACCTGTGGTTGTTCCGATACGGAAGAGATTCGCGTGACCAATCCCGCGACGGGTGAAAAAATAATACTGTCCCACGCCGAGGCGCACGCGCACGGGCATTCGCACGACCATGTTCCTGATCTGGCACATGACCATCATCACAACCATTCGCACGAGCATCACGAGCCTTTACACAACCATCACCATCATGTTCATCCTGAGCATTCGCACAACACCGCCACCAGCAGCGCCCGGTCAGCGATTACGGCAACCGCGCACGGACGGACGCTTGAACTGGAACAAGAGATTCTCGGCAAAAATCAATTATTGGCAGAACGCAATCGCGGCTGGCTTGCGGGACGCGGCATTCTGGCGCTCAATCTTGTCAGTTCTCCCGGTTCCGGCAAAACGACGCTGCTCGAACGCACCGCCCGCGAACTCAAAGACGAATTTGAAATCGGCGTTATCGAAGGCGATCAGGAAACCATTAACGATGCCGAACGTATCCGCGCCACCGGCTGTAAAGCCGTGCAGATTAACACCGGAACCGGCTGTCATCTTGAGGCGGATATGCTGGCGCGTGGGCTTGATAGTCTGCAACCCGGTCTTAATTCCCTGCTCTTCATTGAAAATGTCGGCAATCTTGTCTGTCCGGCGCTCTTTGATTTAGGCGAGCGAGCCAAAGTTGCCATCCTGTCTGTCACCGAAGGCGAAGACAAACCGCTCAAATACCCGCATATGTTCCGTGCCAGCCAATTGATGATCTTGAATAAGATTGATCTCTTGCCTTATCTGCAATTTAACGTCGAACAGTGTATTGCCTATGCTCATGAAGTCAATCCCAAAATCCAAATCTTGCAAGTATCGGCAATGACCGGCGCAGGCATCTCCGGCTGGTACGATTGGCTGCGACAGGAACAAAAGAATGGCTTACTTGCTACAGCTATGAAACTGTAGCTTTATAATTTATCCCATATCGTAAACAACGGTCAGGCTCACTCAATACAAGCCTTTTTCACACCTTGCAGCGAATCCAGTCCCTGCGATACTATTTTACTCTCTTTCGAAATCCTCACCTGATTTGCTCATAGCCTGATGCCGTTTTAACGCCAAAAAATAAGCCGTTCTCCGCTGACGAGTTTTCATTGAATGGGAAATCATGGTGCTAAGATGGAACGAAAAGTGACGGTTTTTGTCAACACGGTTGTTCAATTATTGCTACTTTTGACTCCTTAAAGTCATATCCTGACTGAAATTCGTCTCCTATTCCCTATTTTACTTCTGGCAAGAGATTTGCACCTGATTCGTTGAACTCGTATATGCGAGGTTTTGTAAGATTATGAAAGTACGAAGAAGAGAAAAAGGTAAAAACTCAACCTTCCAGACCTTGGATGCGGGTTGGGGTATGATGGAGATTATCGTCGGCATTTTGTTAGCCGCGATTGTCGGCTTTATCTCTCTTCATCTGATCAATCTGGGGCTGGCAATGTATAAGCTGAACTCCGGGGCAAAAGGCGTTGCGGAAAAGCTTGAAACTGCCAAACAAATGGCAGTAACTCAGAATAAGGAAATCAGCGTCCTCTTTGATGCAAATGCCAATAAATTTGGCATAGACCGCAATACCAACGGCAAGTTAGAGAGCGCCGAAGCCGAAGATATGCCGGATGGCGTATCCATTTCCCAGGATGGTCAGGTGGTCTTTTCAAGAGCCGGGCGATTGTTAAAAGACTCGAAAGAGCCGAGCATCGTCATTCGCAATACCAGAGATTCGCGCCGCGTCAGCGTCTCATCAATGGGTGCAATCGAGATAGATTAGTCTGTCGCTAGACTAAGGCAGAGATGATTCTCTGTCAGAATGGGTGAGAAAAAGTGAAAGCGCCTCCCCTGCAAAAGGCGTTTTCACAGTCTCGCCCGTTTGCCTTTTTGTGATAAAGCCCGCCGCTTCGTTTTCCCATCAACTCTTCCAAAATAACCGTCCATCCTTTCGTTTCACCCGTCCTCTGTGATAGAATGTCGGTTTAAGCTTTCGAGCCTGCCGCAATTCATTCAATTGCTTCATTCAAATCAGCAGTGCGGTAGTTGAGAAAACAGATATTTTATTCATTCGGGAGTTTCATAATGGCTGAAGAAAAATTGATTAAATCAGGGCAGTTGACCTTGCCCCGTATTCTCTTTCTGGCGGCTTCTTTTGCAGCGATTGTTGGCTTTGTGGCGCTCGGCGGCAAATTTCTAACCATTGGTTATTCGCTTTTAACCTTAGCCATTTGCGTATTGCTCTTTTTGATTGCCATTGATTATGGCATCAACCTTGACAAAGTAGATACCACAGCAAAATCGCAGCCGGAAAATCTCGAACCCTCATTAAGCGCGGCATCTATACCAGCAGGCGCCGACACTGAACCACGCGCTCGCAAGCGTGTAAACCGACAGCCAAAGCGCCGAAGGTAAGCAAAAGCAGCGTGTTTGTTTCAGGCAGCCCTCTTTCAGATATGATCTATCCATCGTGAATCGCTAATGGCAACAGAACTGCAATCGCCTGATACCAAAAAGAATGTTAAAGGTCTGCGAACATTGCACGATGCGCCGGGGCTGCTCTGGCTCGATCTTGATGATCCAATGAGCGAGGCGTTAGACGGTCTGGCAAAAACCTATGGGTTTCACGAACTCACAGTAGAAGATTGCCGTCACGGTTTGCAGTTGGCAAAGATAGAGCCTTACGATGATTACTGTTTTATCATTCTCAACACGACCCAGTATTCCAATCAACCCTGTGAAGTCATAACCAAAGAGCTTGACGTCTATCTTGGTTCGGATTATATCATCACCGTCCATTACGGACAGAGTAAAACCATCGAAGAGACGGAGAAGCGACTAGAGGCGGCAAATCATTTTCTGAACCGCCCGGATAAGGTCTTTCACGCCATTATAGATCACGTCGTTGACCGCTACCTGCCGACGCTGGATGCTATGGGTGATACGATTGACGATATAGAAGACGAGCTTCTGGTCAATCCAACGCCGTTCCATTTAGAAAATATGTTCAGCCTGAAACGTGGGCTGCTCCAGTTTCGCCGTGCAGTTTCGTCACAACGCGAGTTGTTGAACACCATCATTCGTGATGAATCGGAGTATATTCAGGACGACATGACGGTTTACTTCCGCGATGTTTACGACCATGCGGTGCGGGCTATGGATATGGTGGAAACCTATCGGGATTTGCTTGCCGGCGGCTTGGACATCTATTTGACGCAGATGGCAAACCGAACCAATGATATTGTCAAAGGGTTGACGATTCTGGCGACGATTATGTTGCCTCTCACTCTGCTGACAGGCTATTTTGGCATGAATTTTGAACCGATGCCGCTTTTGAAAAATGAGTATGGCTGGCTCTATTGCACCATTGCTCTTTTTGTCATCACCTTTGGGATGCTCGGTTTCTTCAAATATAAGCAATGGCTGTAAGAATTCCCGGCGCTTTTATTCGGCGTCCATTTGGCTTGACAAGTTTGCCGGTCGGTATAGACTGATTTTTAATCCGCTGTCAATTTGCAACGCTTCGGAGTGTATATGCAAGTACGAGACACGCCAACCGCCTATGCCGTCAAACCCTCTGCGGTAACAACAGAATTAACCCTCGCTGAAATCGCCGATTATATTCACAATCTCACACAGGTTCCGACGGTAAAAGAGATCGAAGAGCAATTCGCGGCTCTGCTGCTCAGGCAACGCGACTATGACCCATTTCGCCTGTTTACCGAAAAGAAGTATGCCCGTAATTTAATTGCGCGAAGCGACTATGCAGAACTTTTGATGCTCTGCTGGCGTTCCGGGCAACGCACGCCGATACACGATCATGGCGGCTCTATCGGCGTGGTCATGGTCTGCGAAGGTGCGCTCACCGAAACCATGTATGAACGTCAGCCGGAAGGTCACGTTAAACCCTACAACACCTTTCGCTGGAGTCCGGGCGGCATTACCGGGGCTGACGCGCCAGACATTCATCAACTGTTGAATTTACAACCGGCGGGGCGCGATCTGGTGACGTTACATTGTTACGCGCCGCCGCTCAATGTCCTCAACACCTTCAGCCCCGTCAGTGGTCGAGTGAAAAAGTGGCGCGAGGGCTATTTCGCAGGTGGCGGTGGCATTTAACCCGGAGTAGCTACATGAAACCTAAACTTGATGCCATTTGCCTACGCTATCAACCCCTTCTATCTCCCTTCATTTTTGTCACGCTGCTACTGGCAACTCTGGTGTTACCGGGTTATGCCCAATCCGGGCGGAAGATTCCGAATAAGCCAAAGCCGCCGGCAACAACGCCACCCGAAGCGGCAGAATCAAAGCCGCAGCCAAAACCGGAAGTCCCCAAAGTGCCTTTGCTGATTGCTTACGGGGTCGAAAATCTCAATATCTCGCGTTTCTATTCGCAAGCGGTAACGGAGAGTTGCGCCTCACGGCTTGGCGAATCTGATATTCGGATTCAAATGGGCAAAGAGATGACTCGTAGCGATGCTGCCACCGCCGCAAAAAAATCGGAAGACAGTTTTGTTGTCTTGATTCAACTCAGCATTGATTCATTCGATTCAAGAAATTCCGGTATGGGTGGTTATGTAGACCCGCGCTATCTGCTTGTTGAATATACGCTCTTTGAGCCAAAGACCGGCAAAATCAAAACCAGTGGGCGCATTTATCAACGGCGCAGCCTCAATGAACCGCTGTCACTGCCGCAATCGCCCGCCGCTTCTGAACAGCGACTACGGAGAGCCGGCGAAGAGGCTGCCGATAGAATTATTGCTGCTATGAGTTTGCCTATACCGCCGCCGCGTCGCTAAAATGCGCCTTTATCACTTCCTGCCGTTCTTACTGACTGCTTATGAAAATCGGATTCCTGATTGATCATCGCAAATGTATCGGCTGCCATGCCTGCACGGTCGCCTGTAAATCGGAACAACAAGTGCCAATTGGCACCTATCGCACCTGGGTAAAATATATCGAAAAGGGCGAATACCCTGATACGCAGCGCTTCTTTTCAGTGCTGCGCTGTAATCATTGTATAGACGCGCCCTGTGTCACCATCTGTCCGACAACGGCGCTTTTCAAACGCGATAATGGCATCGTTGATTTCGACAACAGCCGTTGTATCGGTTGCAAATCGTGTATGCAAGCGTGTCCCTATGATGCGCTCTATATCAACCCGTACTCGAATACGGCGGAGAAATGTAATTTCTGCGCTCATCGCATTGACCGGGGACTGCAACCCGCTTGCGAAGTGGTCTGCCCGGTACAGGCAATTCTGTCGGGCGATTTGGATGATCCGCAATCGCTCATCTCGCGCACCATCTCAAGCAACAAAACTTCGGTCAGAAAACCGGAAGCGCAGACCAAACCGAAACTCTATTATCTTAATGTCAATCCGTCCTCAATAACGCCAACCGAGCAGACGCACACGCAAGGCTATTTGTGGGCAGAGCCGCAAATGAATCAACTGATGGCGGACGAGCAGACGCTTTCCGCCGCCGAAGCAAAGGCGCGGACGACTTACGACGTAGCCCATGACCGCCCGTGGGGTTGGAAGGTTTCCAGCTATCTGTGGACGAAATCCGTAGCGGCAGGCGCGTTTTTTGTCGCGGCTTTGACCATTGGGTTCAATATCGCTTCGCCGCAGAACTGGCTATTCGGCACGGTTGCGCCAATCATCAGTCTGGTCTTTTTGCTGGCAACGCTTGTGCTGCTGGTCTGGGATTTGAAACGCCCGGAACGCTTCTTTTATATCCTGCTCAAACCGCAATGGAAATCATGGCTGGTGCTTGGCGGTTATATTCTCTCCGCTTTCGGCGGCTTATTGACGCTGTGGCTGGCATTGCCATATTTCAACCTGAATTTTCTTCGTCAGCCGGTGATGTGGGCAGGGGCAATCTTCGCGGTCTTAACGGCAATCTATTCGGCATTTCTTTTCAAACAAGCGCGAGGACGGGTCTTCTGGAACAATACCCTGATGAATACGATTCACTTACTCGTACAAGCGATAATTGCCGGGTCAGCAACTTTGATAATCGTAGCATTCATTTATTCCGTAATGAAAAAACAGTTCTTTCTCGAACCGCAGATTGAGTTTTTACTCTATGAATTGCTCGGCGCTCTCGTTGCCCATGCGATTCTCGTGGCGGGAGAATTATTCATCCCGGAAGAGAATGTCGAAAAAGCGCGGGCGGTGCGGTTTATCAAGCAAGGACTTTTCAGCAAATTGTTCTGGTTCGGCGCAGTCGGCGCAGGCATCGCGATGCCGCTTATTTTGCTAGTAAGCGGCATCGCCTACTTTGACATCTTTGCGCTGCTCACGTCCCTGCTGGTTCTGGCTGGCTTATTGTTGTGGGAACATATCTGGGTGCAGGCAGGTCAAGCCGTGCCGTTGAGTTAAACTGTTGTGCCATTTGACATCTGCATTCTTCAAGGATGAAATTACTTTTGAAGAATCTATACAGATGAAGAGGAAGTTATGGCAGAAATGAACAATCAGCAACTAATTTTAATGGAAATTAAAATGATGGAGCGCCAACTACGCCGCTTGAGATCACGGGTGGAAGCGATGATGCAGCCCGCTAAAGAGCAAACAGGATACTTTGGAGATTTATATGGAGCCTGGGAAGATGCGGGCGAAATTTCAGAAGAAGAGATTGATGAAGTGTTGTACACCCTGCCGAAGAAACTAGAGGACATCTAATGATTTATGTTCTGGATACGCATCCTCTCATCTGGTTTCTGGTTCGTGACTCACGATTAAGCCGTGCTGCGCGAGAAGCCATTCAGGACAAATCAGCAGATATTGTAATTCCGACAATCGTTTTATTGGAAATTGCTTCTCTGTATTCCAAAAGGCGAATTACTGTTTCTCTTGGCATGGCAAAAAAGCAATTCATTGAGCAGAAAAACTGCGTTCTTCATCCTCTTGATGAAGAAGTTATTCTACTTGCGCCGGAGACGTTGAACATAGACGATTCAATCATCGTTGGCACAGCTTTATTCTATTGAGAGATATTCAAGGAAGAAGTGGCTCTCATCACCAGAGACCAAGAAATTATAGATTCTAAGTTGATTGAAGCTCTTTGGTAGCTCAGTCACAACTGTTGACGCAAGCGATTGGCAAAATACAGGCAAAAAACGATCATGAGAATTGAAGAAGAAATCAATAATCCGCCGAATGAGCAACTGAAAAACGAGCCGCCCGGTGGCTGGCGCTATTCGTCTGCGCCGCCGGTTGAACAATGGGATGACTGGGTTGAGTACGATGCCAAAAGCTGGCCCCGCAAGGTTGAAAAACATTACTCGCTCATCCCGACCGTCTGTTTCAACTGCGAAGCTGCCTGCGGTTTGCTCGCCTACATTGATAAAGACTCCGGCGAGATTCGCAAACTCGAAGGCAATCCCCTGCACCCCGGTTCACGCGGGCGAAACTGCGCCAAAGGTCCGGCGACGCTCAATCAAATCTACGACCCCGAACGCATTCTCTACCCGATGAAGCGCACCGGCAAACGCGGCGAAGGCGGCTGGGAGCGGACGACGTGGGACGAAGTTCTCGACACCTTCGCGGCGCAAATCCGTAAAGCCATTATGGAAGAGAGGCTTGACGAAGTGATTTACCATGTCGGTCGTCCGGGTCACGATGGTTACATTGACCGCGTGTTGCAAGCATGGGGCGTTGATGGACATAACTCGCATACCAATATCTGCTCCTCGTCGGCGCGGGTCGGCTATGCGTTGTGGCAAGGCGCAGACCGCCCTTCGCCTGATCATGCGAACGCGAAATTTATCCTGCTGCTCAGTTCGCATCTGGAAGCCGGTCACTATTTTAACCCACACGCCCAACGCATCATTGACGGCAAGATGGCGGGAGCGAAAATAGCGACAGTTGACGTTCGCTTATCCAATACCGCTTCGATGTCCGATTACTGGCTGTCGCCTTATCCCGGCACCGAGGCGGCATTATTGCTGGCAATGGCAAATGTCATTCTCAATGACGGAAGCTACAACAGCGATTTTGTGCGCCGGTGGGTCAATTGGGAAGAGTTTCTAAAAGCGGAGCATCCGCAAGAGCCTTGTACCTTCGAGCATTTCATCGAAACCTTGAAGAAAATGTACGCCCGCTTCACGCCTGAATTTGCGGCGGAAGAATGCGGCGTCAATCAAGATACCTTAATTGAAATTGCCCGCGAAATTGCCAAAGCTGGCTCGGCTTTTTCAACTCACGTCTGGCGCAACACCGCCGCCGGTAATCTGGGCGGCTGGCAAGTGGCTCGCGCTTTAATGCTGTTGAGCGTGCTGACCGGCAGCATCGGCGCAAAGGGCGGCGTATCGCCCAATGTCTGGAATAAATTTGTCGCTGCTCCATTCGCCAAACCCGCGCCGCAAAAAGTCTGGAGCGAAATTCTCTACCCGAAAGAATTTCCGCTTGCTTATCACGAAATGAGTTTCCTGCTGCCGCATTTTCTCAAAGAAGGACGCGGCAAAATCGCTGCCTACTTCACCCGCGTTTACAATCCGGTGTGGACAAACCCGGATGGGCTGACGTGGGTAGAAGTCCTGCGCGATGAATCAAAGGTTGAGCTTCATGCCGCCCTGACGCCAGTGTGGAGTGAGACGGCTTGGTTTGCCGATTACGTTCTACCGATGGGCGTTGGCGCAGAACGACACGACTTGATGAGTCAGGAAACCCACGCCGGACAATGGATTTCGTTCCGGCAACCCGTCTGGCGCGTGTGGCGCGAAAAGCAGGGCGAAAAGATAAACTTCACTTACGAAACCAATCCGGGCGAAGTGTGGGAAGAAGATGAATTCTGGATAGAACTGTCGTGGCGCATTGACCCGACGGGCGAACTGGGCATTCGCAAGTATTTTGAGTCGCCATATCGTCCGGGCGAAAAGTTGACGATTGAAGAGTACTACCAATGGATTTTTGAGAATAGCATTCCCGGATTACCCGAAGCGGCAGCACAGCAAAATTTAACGCCATTGGAGTATATGCGAAAGCACGCCGCGTTCGCTGTCAAACAGAGCGTCTATGACCAGCACGAAAGCAAAGTGTCGGATGCCGAATTACAGAGCGCCAGCGTTGAGGAAAGCACCGGAAAAATCACCAAAGACAATCAGGTTGTCGGCGTAATGATAGACGGGCAAGCGATTCGCGGCTTTGCCACGCCATCGCGCAAACTGGAATTTTTCTCCCAAACCATGGCGGATTGGAAATGGCGTGAGTATACCACTCCGGCATACGTCAAGACGCACGTTTACTGGCGCGATATGAATGCGAAGAAAGGCGAATTTGTCCTGATACCAACTTTTCGCCTGCCCACTTTAATTCATACGCGCTCCGGCAATGCCAAATGGTTATATGAGATTTCGCACACCAACCCGTTATGGATGCATCCCAAAGACGCGAAGCGATTGCAGATTGAAAACGGCGACCTTGCCAGAGTCAATACCGACATCGGTTATTTCGTTGTTCGCACTTGGCTAACCGAAGGCATCAAACCGGGCATTGTTGCCTGTTCGCACCATCTCGGACGCTGGCGCTTGAAGAAAGCGGAAGGCACAGACCGTTGGGCGTCGGCGCTGGTTGATTTGCAGGAATTGGGCGACGGCAAATGGAAGATGCGCCAACTCGAAGGCATCACACCATTTGCCAGCGATGACCCGGATTCCGAGCGCATCTGGTGGCGCGAATCCGGCGTGAACCAGAACCTTACCTTTCCGGTACATCCTGATCCGATTAGCGGGATGCACTGTTGGCATCAGGCGGTGCGGGTGGAAAAAGCGCAAGAGGGAGATAAGTACGGCGACATCTTTGTTGATACCGCACGCTCCCATGAAATTTATCGGGAATGGTTAAAGAAGTCACGCCCTGCCCCGGGACCGGATGGACTGCGAAGACCATTATGGTTTGCCCGTGCCGTCAAACCGGCGGCGGAAACTTATTACATCAAAGAAGCTAATGATCAAGATGAAAAAGAATAATCAATCTCCGGTCACATATAAGTTTGATTGATTGCTGAGGCTTGATAGAATGACCTTTACAGAAGGCGGACTTCCCTCTTGAGCTATCCGCGTCATTTGACAGAAAGAACTGAGACAGTATGAAGATCGTCGTCCTTGGCTACGGTAGAGTCGGCTCGCGCACCGTAAAAGCTCTTAGTGAACGCGGGCATGAAATTTCCCTGATTGACAAAGAAAGCTCCAGACTCGCGCAAGCTGCACAACTCGAAGGCGTCCATCTGATTCACGGCAATGGCATTGACGTAGACGTGCAGAGCGAAGCCGGGATGGCAGAAGCCGACCTGTTGCTCGCCGTCACCACTGATGACAACGTGAATCTGATGGCAGCACAGGTCGCTCGCACTCATTATCAGGTTCCTCGCGTTATTGCCCGGGTTTATGAACCTAGCCACGCCGAAGCCACACAGGAAGACCCGCAACTTATCGTCCTTTGTCCAACCTTGTTTGCCGTAGATTTGCTGATTGAACAGGTGGATAAAGGCATCAATGCCGCCTCTATCCTGCGTTCCGCCGCCGAACCGCCAAAGGTCATGCCGCAATCGGGTTTCAATACCAATAGTGAATCGCGATATATCATCGTTGCCGGCGGCGGCAAAGTCGGCATCAATTTGGCGCGGGCGCTTACCAATAGCGGGCATGAAGTCGCCGTAATTGAGCGCGACGCGGTACGCGCTACTTCATTGGCAAACCGTCTGGAATGTCCGGTCTTCACCGGCGATAGTTCAACCCACGATGTTTTAGAGTGTGCCGGAGCCTCGCGGGCGCGGGTCTTTGTTGCCGCCACCGGCAGCGATCAGGATAATCTCATTGCCTGTCAGATTGCCAAAAAAGTCTTTGGCATTGAACAGACCGTCGCCCGGGCTTCAAACCCGAAGAATGAAGAGGTAATGGCGCGACTCGGCGTTGATACAACGGTCAGTTCGACATCCATCATTCAACAGGTCATTGAACGCGAATTGCCGACCATGCGAATCAAGACAATGCTGAATCTCCCTGATGGCGCGTTTCAGATTCTTGAGTATCTGCTCGATCCTGATTCCCCGGCAACCGGGCAACTGGTTCGGGACATTCGCTTTCCGGCGCAATGCAATCTGGTGGCGATTCTACGCGGCGGTACAACCGTCGTACCGCGAGGTGATACGCAACTTGGCGCGGGCGATCTGGTCATGGCGTTGGTCAATAAAGAGCATGAGTTGGAGCTTCGCGCTGCTTTGCTCGGCGTTTAACCCGGCAATTTCTATGAATGTCATTGCAAATCAGCCGCCCATCTTCGGCACAAAGCTCGCCGATGTTGCATACGAAATTCGCCCTGCCGCTTATGCGATTATTCTGAGCGGTGATCTCCCCTGAAAAGTGTAGCACAGGCAAGCGCCTGAATCCTTGCCAAACCTTGCAAAATAATGATGGCAAAGCGCCGCCAACTAGCAGCCGTTTCACTGGCGCGAAATCGCTGATTATTCGGT
>Ga0187894_10000281_pt1 | contig 68945 bp, 59 predicted proteins | sample GBC1701081metaG_FD_136650 | JGI IMG/M metagenome (GOLD analysis project Ga0187894, IMG submission 136650) | White microbial mat communities from a lava cave in the Kipuka Kanohina Cave System on the Island of Hawaii, USA - GBC170108-1 metaG ... | reverse complement strand
TGACGATGAAGCCCCCCTTCCGCGGGCGCATCTTCATCCTCCAGAACTACGACATCGGGATCGGGCGGCTGCTCACCGGGGGCTGCGATGTGTGGCTCAACAACCCGCTTCGCCCGCTCGAGGCCAGCGGAACGAGCGGCATGAAGCCTGTGCTCAACGCGGGCCTGAACTGTTCGATCCTCGACGGCTGGTGGGACGAGGCTTTCGAGGGGCGCAACGGCTGGCAGATCGGCAGCGCCAAGATTTTCAAGGATCGACGCAAGCAGGATGCACACGACGCGTCATCGCTCTATCGCGTTCTGGAGAACGATGTCGTGCCGGCGTTCCATGACCGTGATTCGCGCGGTGTGCCGCGGCGATGGATCCGGATGGCGGCCCACGCGATGCAGAGCATCTGCGCCCGCTTCAGCAGCCACCGGATGCTGTCGGAGTATTGCCGCGACTACTACTGGCCCGGCGCGAAATGACACCCATTCATTCCGGGCTACACTTTCCCGCCATGACCACACAGGGAATGGGCGAATCGGCACCGCTTCAGACCGTTACGATCAGGACGCTCAAGCGGATGGTGAAGGCCAACGAGCCATTCGCCTGTCTGACGTGCTACGACGCGACCACTGCCCGCTGGCTGGAGCGTGCGGGCGTCCACGTGCTGCTCGTGGGCGACACGGCCGCCGAAGTTGTGCTTGGCCTGCCCTCGACGATTCACATGCCGCTGGATATCTCGATCGCGCTGACGGCCGCGGTCAAACGCGGCGCCCCCCGCTGCATAGTCATGGCGGACATGCCGTTCATGTCGTACCAGGCTTCGCGCGAGGCCGCGCTGATCAACGCGGGCCGATACATGACCGAGGGCCTCGCGGATGTGGTCAAGATCGAGGCGGATGAGACGTTCGCCCCGCTGGTCGATGCCATGACCCGCGCGGGCGTGCCGATCTGCGGGCACGTCGGCTCTCGCCCGCAGCGCTCAGCCCTCGCCGGCGGCTACAGCAGCGCCGGGCGCACTCCGAGCGAGGCGGACCAGATCGTGCGGGATGCGATCGCGCTGGAGCAGGCAGGTGCCGTCATGCTGCTCGTGGAAGCCGTGCCCGAGGCGGTCACAAGGAGCATTCTGACTGAGACCAGCGTGCCTCTCATCGGCATCGGCGCGGGTCCGGCATGCCACGGGCAGGTGCTGGTGCTTCAGGACCTGCTCGGAATGACCGACCAGCAGCCGGTTTTCGCTGAGCCCGTGGCACAGGTGGGCCGGGAGATTCAGCGAGCGGCGGCGGAATGGGTGGACCGCGTCTCCCGCCGCGGGGTCACGGCCCACCGGTATGAAATGAAGGGTGATGCCGGTTCGGCGGCCGTACGATCCGGTCGGCAGACTTCCGGCTGAACCCTGCCGGCGCATCGGAACGATGAAAAAACGCCGGAACCGAGGGCGCAGCGCGTCCGGAGTGATCGAGAGGCCGCGGATTCGCGCCGCAACGTCTGGGAGAAAGTCATGCGTCGATTCGTCTCGTTCGGACCCGGGTTGATCGTGCTGCTGAGCGTGGCGGCGGTGTTGTTTGCGGCGCCGGCGGCGATTCGCCAGATCGATGTGGCGCGGATCACGGGGACCGTGCTTCAAGCGCAGGCGCGGCTGGACAACGCCGCGCCGCTCATGGAGCGAATCAACGAGGCATCGAGGGACATCGCACACTCCGTCATGCCCGGCGTGGTTCACATCCAGGTGCGGCCCTCCGGAGGACGCCGATCGGGCCGCGACGCCGGGGAGACGCCGGAAGAGCAGAATGCGAATCCGGAGCGCGAGCCCCCGAGGCGGTTTGGTCCGCGGGCTTCGGCGGCGGGCTGGTTCTACAACGATGACGGTTTCATCGTGACCAACGCGCACGTCGTGGAGGATGCGGGAGAACTGCGCGTGGAATTGAGCGACGGGCGCGTGCGGATCGCGGAGGTCGTCGGCGCCGACCCCTACACCGACATTGCCGTGATCAAGGTGGATCCACGCCCGGGGATCGTCACGCCGAGGCGGGCCTCGGGAAAGGGCGTGGCGATCGGCGACCGCGTGTTTCTGTTCGGCTCTCCGTTCGGGATCAAGTTCTCGATGAGCCAGGGAATCGTTTCCGGGCTCGGGCGCAGCGAGGCGGCTTCGTTCCTCGGCATGCGCAGCGGCTACACGAATTTCATCCAGACCGATGCCGCGATGAATCCCGGCAACTCCGGTGGCCCGATGGTGGACGTGCAGGGTCGGGTGATCGGCATGGCGACTGCCATTGCGAACAACGTCCAGTTCTCACCGGATGGACCCAGCGCGCCGACGCAAGGGCAGTCGGCCGGCATCGGCTTTGCGATCCCGCTCGAGACGATCGACGCCGTGGTGAACCAGTTGCTTGAATCGAAGACGGTTCTGCGTGGCTACATGGGCGTGCGACTGGCCGGCTCGGCCTCGCCGGAGTTCCTGTTCAATCGCGAGATCGACTTTGACGGCGCGGGGGTCCCGGTCATTTCGGTTCAGAAGAGCGAGCCCGCGGACAAGGCCGGACTGCGGGAGAACGACATCATCCTCGCCGTCGGCGGAACGCCGACACCGAACAGCGATGTGCTTCGCTCCATGGTCAGCGTTCGGCGCCCGGGTGAGACGGTTGCGTTCAGGGTCTGGAGAGACGGGGTGGAGATGAATGTGCCGGTCAAGGTCGGCGCGGCCTACTTTGTGCGACCGGAGCGCGGCGGCGAGGAAGAACTTCGATACCTGCCGGGCAGCGAGGACATGACGCTCCAGCAGATCCGTCAGCGCCTTGAAGGGCAGCCGCGGGCCAATCGGGTCGATTGACGAAGGCTTCGACTCTGAGCATCGCCGGCGTATCGCGATCCTCGCTTGGGTGTTCAGGGCCGGGGCGCGGCCGTGAGGCGCACGCTGACCTTGGTTCCCATGGGGGGAACGGCGCGGGCATCGGCGATCCACTCGGGTTCCTGCACCTGCGAGTCCGGGCTGATCACGCCGGGCCAAGCGAGAACTTCCGTGCCGAAACTCGCCAGTCCGATCAGTGTGCCGCTGAGGTCGGCTTCATATCGGTCCTGACCCTGGCGGTTCCGCACCAGCGAACCCGCGAACACCCAGTCTCCCGAGGGCCACGGCGCCTTGGTCGAGGCGTTCGTGATCCATCGGCTGGGCGGATCGGTCACGGTCTGACCCGCGGCACCGACGTAGTTGAACTGGATCTTGACCGTCGGGCCTTCCGGCGGGATCGGGATGACCTTGTTGCCTTCCTCGCGCCATCGGGCGGGCTTTCCCGGTTCCAGCCCGATCATCAGCAGGGCGGCGTGAACGTGCGACGGCCGGACTTCGGTCACGACAAGCGATTCGTGCTCTTTCGTGTCCGGAGTGCAGACGAGCGTTTCGAGATAGACGCGCGGGGCGCGAGGGTCGTCGAGCCGGATCGGCACCGTGCCGTCGAACTCGATCGTTCGCGCCTTCAAGTCCACGCGGATTCCCGGGAGTGCCGCTCGGGGATCCGAGGCCGCCGGCTCGACCGGCGCAGTGGGCATGCTCGGCGGGATTGGGTCCTTTCGCTGCCCCGGGAACTCGGGCGCGGGCTGGCGCGCCATCGCGAGCGCAGCGTTGAGAGCGAGCGCGAGCACGGCGATCCAGCGCATCTTGCGATCTCCCTCTCGGGATCGATCAGGCCTGCGGGGCTTCCGGAATGCCTTCGACATGCTTGAGCCCGCGCCGGCGGTCGCGCAGGCGGCGCGATTTCCCGCCGCGGTCGCGCAGGAAGTAGAGCTTGGCACGACGGGCATCGCCGCGGCGCACGACCTCGTACTTGGCGATGCGCGGCGAGTTGAGCGGGAAGACGCGCTCGACGCCTTCGTTGTCCACGATGCGGCGCACCGTGATCATCTCGTTGACGCCGCGCCCCGAGCGGGCCATGAGCACACCCTGGAAGATCTGGACGCGCTCCTTGTCGCCCTCGACGATGCGGCAATGCACGTTGACGGTGTCGCCGATGTCCATGCGCGGAACATCGGTCTTGAGTTGAGCGGCGCTGACGCTTTCGAGGATCTGTTGCTGTCCCATGGCTGGTGCTCGCGTTGGCTGAGGGAGTTCGGTCAGTGTCGTGCGTTGCGTTCGTCGGCGTTGCGATCGTTCATCAGGTCGGGTCTGCGGGCGCGAGTCCGTTCGATCATCCGTTCCATCCTCCACTGCGCCACCCTCTCGTGGTCGCCGCTGAAGAGGACGTCGGGGGCCGTCATGCCCTCCCACTCGCGCGGGCGCGTGTAGTGCGGGCAGTCGAGGAGGCGCTCGCCGCGGGGCCCGCGGGGAGCGAATGAGTCCTGCGCCGCGCTGCCGTCGTCGCCCAGGGCGCCGGGGATGAGCCTCACCACGGCGTCCACGAGCAGCATGGCGGGAATCTCACCCCCGCTCAGGACGTAGTCGCCCACGCTGATCTCGAGCGGGGCCAGACGCTCGATCACCCGCTCGTCAAAGCCCTCGTAGCGGCCGGCGATGAGCAGCAGCCTTGGGCGGCGAGCGAGGTCTTCCACGATCGCCTGGGTCAGCGGTCGGCCCTGCGGCGTCAAGAGGACGCGGGCGGCCGGACGCTGGTCCATCGACTCGACGGCTGCGACGGCGTCCCAGAGCGGCTGGCACATCATGACCATGCCGGGCCCGCCGCCGAAGGGGCGGTCATCGACCTTGTGATGTTTGTTGGCGGCGTACCTCCGGATGTCTGTGATATGCCAGTCCACGAGCCCCGCCTGATGCGCTCTTCCGGTGATGCTGGCGGAGAGGACCGGCTCGAATATTTCGGGGAACAGGGTCAGGATGTCAATGCGCATCGGGGCCGGCACGTTCGTCCAGGCGCGGACCGATCATGCCTCGGTCTTGGCCTCCTCCTTCTCCTTCTTGGGCTTCTTCTCAGCATTGTCTTCGGAAGCGGGTTTCGCCTCGCCCTCGGGCTTCGCGGGCGCGGCGGCCGCCTTGGCGCGCCCCGCAACCACGGCCTCGGCGCGCTGCTGGCGCTTCTTTCGCCAAGCATCGGCGTCGATGAGACCCTGCCGGGCCAGAATGTCGTTCATCGTGTCGCTCGGCTGAGCGCCCTTGCTGAGCCAGTGCTTGATGCGATCGACGTTGAGCTTGAGCGCCTTGGCCGGGTCTTTCTCGAGCGGGTCGTACCACCCCAGTTGCTCGAGGACCTTGCCATCGCGCGGCGACCGCTTGTCAACCGCGTTGATTCGGAAGAACGGGCGGTGGACGCGGCCCATGCGCTTGAGACGAATCCGGACCATCAGCAGCGGACTCCGGGGCGCGCCGGACGACTCCGGGCACGCGGCGAGGGGGATGCTTGCATCACGAACGAGTCCCCCGCGCCCGTGGTCCGGGAGCGAGGGCCGAACAGTCTATGCGCCAGCCGTACGGGCTGCAAACGGGAGGGTGCGCGGGCTCAGCAGGGTTTGCAAGGGAACGGAGACCTGACCGGATCCGGTGCCGTCAAGACAAGAAGGGTCGCGGGCAATCTCCCCGCATAGGCGAATTCGAAAAGAACGTCGTCCGGGGCCGCTCCGGCCCGAGCCGGTGGAGTGGCCCCGGGAAGGACCGATTGGATTCGCGCGGCCAGGTCGCGCGTGAAACCGGCGACGGGGCCTGTGATCACGCTCCCGATCCGGAACATCAGCACCAGCAGGATGATGGTCGCGACAGGACCGATGTTCGGATTCTCGATGAGCCGGCGATAGGCGGTGCTGAAGTCCGAGAGGATGCGGCTGCCATCGAGCGGGGGGACGGGAAGCAGATTGAATACAGCCAGCGAGGCGTTGAGGAAGGCGCCAGCCGAAAAGAACAGCCCGAGGTTTCGCCAGAACGGGTCCGGAACCCACTGGAAATAGCCGCGCCACACGGCCGAGAGGACGATGCAGCACAGCGCGAGTCCGATGTTCATGGCCGGGCCCGCCGCGGCGACTTTCGCCGCTCCGTGAGCGCTCCGGAAGCGCGACGGGTTCACGGGCATCATGCCCCAGGCGAGACCCACGAGTGCGAAGAAAAGCAGGCTCATCCAGCCCATGTGAACGACGGGGTTCCATGTCATGTGGCCGGTGACGATGGGAGTGTCATCGCCCTCATGGATGGCCGCCCAGCCGTGCGCCAGTTCATGCAGGACGATCGATCCGATGACCCAGACCACCCAGGAGACGAGCAGCACGGGGTTATCTCGGAGCAGTTGGGCGACCCACCAGTCCATCATGACTCCTCTGCGCCCTCACCGTCAGGGCATCCGCAGGACATCGAGCGCGAGTTTAAGATCATTGGCGAATGAGCGCCGTCGCTTACACGGTCAGCGTCACCTTTCCGACACCCGAGATCATGCGCGAGTACGTCGAGTGGCTCGAGGACGGGCACGTGGATCAGGTGATCGCGCACGGAGCGCATTCGGCGATGATCGTGGAACTTGACCGCACCGGGCCAAAGGATCCTTGCCGCGTCGAGGTGCGTTACATATTCCCGACCCGAGCACTGTTCGATCGCTACATCGAGCAGTTTGCGCCGGGACTGCGCGCCGACGGGCTTAAGCGGTTCCCGGCGGAACGCGGCGTCACGTTCGAGAGACTCACGGGGAACGTGATCTAGCGCGCGACGGACATCACCGGCAAGGGAAGCCCCAATTTGCAAGCGTCGTCGTGATGTCCGCGAAGTTCACGATGCCGTCGCCATTGGCATCGCCGGGTGAGAACGGCTCGCTCTGATCGCCCCAGTGCGCCAGGGTCATGATGATGTCTTCGAAACCAACCAGGCCATCTCGATCCGCGTCGCCGACACACAAGGGGCCTGGGTTCGAGATGGTCGTGAACAGGGAGGGATCCGGTGTGCCGGCCGTGGACCCGGCCACGTTGCTCGCAACCACGCGCCAGTAATACTGAATGTCGTTTACCAGCACGCCGTCGGGCACCGCGAAGAAAGTCATGCTCGGCGTCTCTTCCAGGACGGGCGAGCTGAAGTCGACATCGTCGTCGATGGTGAGCGCGTACGAAGTGGCGTCCGAGGAGGCATCCCAGGACAAATCAGGCTCGAGCAACACTCCCGTGGCACCGTCGGCGGGGGAGACAAGCATGAATGCCCCCGGTAGCGGCGGGATCGTCGTGAAACTCGAAGGGTCTGGCGTGCCGGGCGTGGAACCGACTGCGTTGTTCGCGGTCACGCGCCAGTAGTACTGGGTGGAGTTCGCGAGCACGCCGCCGGGCACCATCAGGGACGTCGCGCCGATCGTCGTTTCCAGAATGGCCGGGTCCAGGTCGGACTCGGCGGAGATGGTGAGCGTGTACGACATGGCGTCCGTGGCGGATTCCCATTCCATGGTGGGATCCACCGGAACATCCATCTCACCATCCGTCGGCGAGATCAGCATGAACGCGCCGGGCACCGGCGGGACCGTCGTAAAACTCGCGGGGTCCGGTGTTCCAGCCGTGGAACCGTTGACGTTGGTCGCCTCGACCCGCCAGAAATACAGGGTCTCCTCCACGAGCACGCCTGCCGGAATGTCCACGGAGGTGGCCGCCGTCATGACTTCGAAGACCGCGGGAGGCGTGAAGTCCATTTCGGTGTCGATCAGGAGCGTGTACGACTCGGCGCCCGATGCCGCATCCCACTCCATCGTTGGTTCCAGCGGAACATCCGCGGCGGCGTCGGCCGGGCTGGTCAGAGTGAAGGCTCCGGGCGGGGTCGGCGCGGGCGGCACGTCGATCGTCAGGTCCCCGACACTCGCATCCGTGCCTGTGTTCCCCTGCGCATCGCGCGCGGTGACCCGGATCCGTCCCTGGTCCGTGTCCGTGCTCGGGACAGTCCAGGTGAAGAGCCCGTCATTCGGCGTGGAGGCCGCGATCACCGTCGGGAACGTCGCGCCGCCATCGGTTGAAAAGTGGATGGCGATACTCGTGACAGCTACATCGTCATCCGCGGACCAGCGGATATCGACCTCGCTGCCCGGTTCCAGTTCCTCCGGTCCGCGCAGTGTGCGCAGGAACACCGTGGGGCTCGTGCCGCCTATCGGCGAAGGGACGTGCGACGTGATTCGGTGGATCCCGCCGGCGAAGGCGACCAACGGCTCCGCGTGAATCTGCACAAAGGTCTTGCCGGGCAGGGCCGCCTGCCACGTCGCCAGGGCCGCGGCGTTGGAGCCGGAGACGATCGTGTTCGTGTACGAAGGCACGATCACAAGGTCGTTGCAGATGAGGACGCTTGTGAAGGTGTAGTGGACCGAGGTGGCTGCGTTGAAGAACGCCGGGGTCCTGTGGATCGTCCAGCCCGCCATCTGCAGCGAGGAGGCCGCGTTGTTGCAGATCACCCGCGGGTCCGGGTCGCCCGGGTTCAGCGGTGGGCTTGTCGCCCATTGGCTGATGACGGCCTTCTGGTCGCCGCAGAACTGCATCCACATGTCGATGTTCTGAGTGGCGTCGATGTGCGCGGGGAAGGCGGGATCGATCGCCGTATCGACATTCAGAAAATTCATCCAGAGGTCGTGGATATCGAGGAGCATCAGACCCGGATTCTCATTGAGCACAAGATCTGTGGCGCGCGCGACCGCGATGCCGCTGACCTGGTGGTTGCCGCCGGAGTGGACAAGCGGGATCTCGTACCGGGCGAGATTCCGGTTGGTCGCCCAGAACATCGGAAATGCGTCGTCGTTCGGGCGCGGGAGGTTGTACGTGTGGTCCACGATCGCGCGCACCGAACCCTCGAAGATGTACCTCGGGCCGTAGTCGCGGATCCACACCGTGTCGGTGGGCACGACGAACGTGAACACCCGGTTCATGTTCGCGTTGGGGCTCGCGACGTTGTCGATGGCGGTGCGCGCGCTGGTGACCTCGGCCGGGGTGTCGCAGATCACATACACGTCCGCGTTGCCAGTGGTCGTGATGTGCGCCGCGATGAGCGCCAGCGTCGATTGGAACTGCTCCCACGCGATCAGGATGCCCTGCGTGGGCGCGTACTCGGGCGGGCACTCGACGGGGCCCTGCGGCGGATCGGTCATCCCGCCCGCCCCGCAAAGCCCGGCGGTCAGGCCAACCATTGCAACGAATGCCCCAACCGGACCGAGTGCTGAGTTCCGCATGCCGTCCAACCCTCTCATCCAATGATCGGTGCTTTTCCCTTCCAGAGCCTAGCCCGATCCGCGCGAGTCGGAAGCGTCGGCCGGAACACGGCCGTGGGCAAGCGGAGCGGACCGCAGGCCATCGTCATCACTGCGTGACCCCGGATTATCCAGACCCGTCGAGGCTACGGGCACACCGCGCCCCAGTTGGCGAGCGTGGTGGTCACATCGTCGAAGTTGACCGTGCCATCACCATTGCCATCGCCGGGGGTAAACGGCCCTCCCGAGATGCTCCAGTTCGCAAGAATCGAAATCACGTCATCGAAATCAATGCTGTGGTCGGCATTTGCATCGCCCAGGCAGTGAATGATGAGGTCACTTGAGCTGCTGTCGAAGCCGGTGTGGGAGTCGGCGTCCCGTGCCATGACCTTGATGCGGCCTTGGTTCGTGTATTCAATCGGCACCGACCAAGCGAACAGTCCGTCATCCGCGGTTGCCGAGGCGATCACGTTCGGGAACGTTGTTCCACCATCTGTTGAGTAGAGGATGTCCACGTTGCTGACGCCGACATCGTCATCCGTGGACCACCGGATATCGACCATCGATCCGGGCTCGAGCGTTTCCGGTCCGCGGGGCGATCGGAGGTACACGGTGGGGCTGTTCCCACCGAGCGGCGCGGGCACGTGCATCATGATGCAATGGAACACGCCCGCCAGCGCCGCGATCGACTCCCCGTTGAGCGCGACACAGGTCTTTCCGGGCATCGCGGCCTGCCACGTGGCGAGGGCCGTCGCGTTTGATCCCGACGCGATCGGGTTTGTGTACGAGGGGACAATGACCAAGTCGTTGCAGATCACGACGTTGGTGAATGTGTAGTGCACACCGGAGCTCGTGTTGTAGAAAGCAGGCGTTCGGTGGATCGTCCACCCGGCGACCTGCAGCGCCGCTGCCACATCGTCGCAGACCTGTTTCGGGTCTGGGTCGCCCGGATTCACGGGCGGGCTTGCCGCCCACTGGCTGATGACAGCCGCTTGATCTCCGATGATCTCCATCCACATGTCGATGTGTTGTGTGAAGTCGATGTACTGCGGAAACGGTGTCTCGATCGACGTATCCAGGTTCTGGTAGTCGAGCCAGTAACCATGGATCTGAGCCGGCGTGAGCATCGGGTTCTCGTTCTGGATCAGACCGGTGGCATGCGAGAGACCCAATCCGCTGAGGTGGAAATTGCCGCCGCCGTGGATCAGCGGGATTTCATAGCGCGGGTGCTTCTTCGCGTTGGCCCAGAACGACGGCTGGGCATCGTCGTTGGGCCGGGGCCGGTTGTAGGTGTGATCGATGACCGCCCTGATCGATCCCTCGTAGATGTAACGAGGCCCGTAGTCGCGGATCCAGACCGTGTCGGTGGGCGCGACAAAGGTGAACACCCGGCTCATATTCGCCTCGGGGCTCACCACGTTGTCGATTGCATTGCGCGCCGTGTTTGCCTCCGAAGCGGTGTCGCACATCACATAGATGTCGGCGTTGCCTGTCGTGGTGATATGCGCTGCCATCAGGGCCAGCGTGCTGGTGAAACTCTCCCAGGCGATCAGGATGCCCTGCATCGGTTCGTACTCAGCGGGGCAATAGATCGGCCCTTCAGGCGGCGGCGTGGTGCCGCGCATGGCCTCCAGCGGGCGCGTCTCTATGTACGCGCTCTCGGTCGGCGTCATCCACTTCGGGATTGCCGCGCCTTCGGGATACACCAACGAGCCGTTCACGAGGATCGGCTCGTCCACCACCTGCGCGGAAACCGGAGCCCCGGTCGCGAAGGGCAACAACCACGCCGCGACCGGACGCAAGGGCACGGGGGATCGGCGCATCCGTCGTCGGATCATCTCCCCCAAAGCGTAGCCCGGATTTGGGTGGAGTCGAAGCAAGGCGCCCAATCTCCCTTCAATCCTCAACGAATGTACGGCGTTCTGGGATGCGGCGCTCTGCCAAACGCCCGATTTCGGATCGATTCCGCCAGGGGATTCCCTGTCTCGGAACACGAGCTTCCGGTTCTGAGTGGATCGGCAGGGGCGCGGCCGCGCTTTGGCCATTCACGCCGCTTCGACCGCCTGTGCAACGGGCTTGGCCTCGACCTGGATCCCGAGTTGAACGAGGGGGCCGTGCGGACGCGAGCTCGCTTCGCGGAGCTGGCTGTCGGCCTCATCGCTGGGATATCGGCCGAAGAGGAGGGCTTTGACCGTGCCGAAGAGGCCGCCGATCGAAGAGAACGTGTGGTTGACAGCGGTGGGCTCGTAGCCGCAGTGGACCATGCACTGCTGGCACTTGGGGTTTCCGCTGGCGCGCCCCCACTGCTCCCAAGCCGTGTCCTCGATGAGTTCGCGGAACGTATCCACGTAGCCGTCTTGCACGAGGTAGCAGGGCTTCTGCCATCCGAAGACGTTGTAAGTGGGGTTTCCCCACGGCGTGCACTCGTAGTCGCGCCGGCCCATGAGGAACTCGAGGAAGAGCGGCGACTGGTTGAAGCGCCAGGACTTCTTCCGGTTCGACAGCACCATCGAGAACAAGTCGCTCGTCTTGCGCCGCTCGCGCAGGAAGGACTTCTGATCGGGCGCTTTCGGGTAGGCGTAGCCCGGCGAGACCATCATGCCCTCGACACCCAGTGCCATCATCTCGTCGAAGAAGGCGCGCACGGAATTCGGGTCGGCGCCCTCGAAGAGCGTCGTGTTCGTCGTGACGCGGAAGCCCATCTTGACGGCCAGGGCGATCCCCTCGGCCGCAACGCGGTACGTTCCCTCTCGGCAGACGGCGAAGTCATGGTGCTCTTCCTGCCCGTCCATGTGCACGCTGAAGGTGAGATACTTGCTGGGAGTGAAGACTCCTTCCTCGAGCCGCTGCTTGAGCAGCAGCGCGTTGGTGCAGAGGTAGATGTATTTCCGCATCGCCACGAGGCGCCGGACGATCTCGCCGATCTGAGGGTGCAGGAGCGGCTCGCCGCCTGGGATGGAGACCATCGGGGCCCCGCATTCCTTGACCGCGCGAACGCACTCTTCAACCGAAAGGTCACGCTTGAGGATGTGGGCGGGGTACTGGATCTTGCCGCAGCCCGCGCAGGCCAGATTGCAGCGCAAGAGCGGCTCGAGCATCAGGACCAGGGGATAGCGCCGGCGGCCGCGAAGGCGCTGGCCCAGCACGTACGTCGCCACCGTCCACATCTGGCTTATCGGAACGCCCATGGAGTCTCCCGTGCCGAACGCCCATCCTAACCACGGGGGACGCGGTCGGCCAAAGCGGCACGGGCCTCGAAAGCGCGAACACGCCGCTACGATCCGGGCGTAGAACCTTTGGGGCCGGCGCTGTCGCGCGCCGCCGATCGAGTCGCCTTCATGCAAGAAACGGATGACGACCTGATCGAGTCGTACCTGGCGGGTGACACCGGGGCCTTCCGGGCGCTTGTCGAGCGGTATTCCGACCCGCTGATGCGATTCCTATGCCGGTTCGTGGGACGCCGCGACACGGCCGAGGATGTGTTCCAGGACACGTTCCTTCAGGTTCACCAGTCTCTGGACACGTTTGACAGGACGCGGAGGTTCAAGCCTTGGCTGTTCACGATCGCCGCGAACAAGGGGCGTGACGCCCTTCGTCGGCTGCAACGCCGGCCCGCCGTTTCGCTCAGCGCTCGGACTCCCGGATCGGACGTCGAAGGCTCGGGTTCGGGCGGTCTGGTCGATCTCATTCAGATCGAAGTTCCCGAGCCGGGGGCGCGGCTCGACAGCGAAGAACTCAGCGACAAGGTGCAGAGGGCGGTCGACGCGATTCCGGTCCGGCTTCGCGAGATCCTGCTGCTCGCGTACTTCCAGCGGCTCACGTACGCCCAGATCGCGGACGAGTACGAGATTCCGATCGGGACAGTGAAGTCTCGGCTGCACGCGGCGGTGGCCTGCTTTGCCCAGCGGTGGCAGGAGGAGTCCGAGTCCGAGAAACATCGGGAATCCGAAGCTCGGTCGCGGCGCGAACTCTCAGGGTGACGCGGTCGTAGCACGGGTGTCTTCCATGAGCGGCCCCTTTCCGAACGATCTCCGAACGGACCCTTCGTTGAGCGAGTCGAGCGCGCGCGCGGTCGATGCGCTCTTTGAGGGTGTCGCGTCCAAGGAGATTTCTGATGCGCGAGAGCAAGCGCTGTCGCGACTCCTAGCGCTGCTCGAACCTGCAAGTCGCCCAGAGGATGCGGGAGCAACACGCACTCTGATCGACGTGGTCATGGCGCGGCTCGTGCAGCGGCCGGAGCAAAGCGTGGTCGCACAGGTACCGCGCGAAACTGATCCATCGCTCGCACGAGAGTCCGCTACTGCGTTCGATTCATTCGTTGAATCGGGCTGGGCCCAAGACGGCGGATCCGCTCCGGCGGCGCTTGTTGGGGCTCTCGATGCGGGGCTCGGATCAGACACGGACTCCCAGGGGCGAAAGGCACTCGTCGAAGCGACGCTCGCGAAGGTTCAATCGCAACTGGATGCGGACGGCCGCCGGTTCCGCCTGCCGGCGCCCGAGGAGGCTGCCGGCCCGCGTGCGACGGGCCTTCGGCTGGGCGATCTGTCCGCGGTCGCCGCGATCCTGCTGCTGGGCTCGGCGATCATCTGGCCGATGCTCAGCGCCGCACGCGACCAGGCGCAGCGGCAGATGTGCGCATCGAACCTGCGCGGCGCCGCGATGGGATTCACGATGTACGCGAGCGACTACGCCGACGCCTTGCCGCAGGCGCGTGCTTCCTTCCTTGGCGGCCCGTGGTGGGATGTCGGCGAGCCGCGGCATTCGCACTCGGCGAATCTCTACCGCCTCGTGAAGCAGGGCTATGCGTCGCTGGGCGACCTGGCCTGCCCGGGCAACAGCGCCGCCGTTAACGGCCGCATCGATCCGGCGGCCGACGACTGGAAAGCGATCGACGAAGTCTCATTCAGTTACCAGCATTTCGGTCCGCGGCGGCCGCGGTGGAACCAAGGCGCGGAGGTTCTGGTGCTCGCCGATAAGTCGCCGGTGGTGGTGCGAGCCCGGCGCGGCGAGGAGTTTGACCCGTCGGCGTCGTCGCGCAACCACCGGGGGCTCGGGCAGCACCTGCTCATGAGCGATGGGTCGCTTCGCTTCGAGGTGCGCCCGGATCGGGAGGGCGGCGACAACATCTGGCTCCCGGCGAACCTGGGCCCGGATGAACTTCGGCTGACCGGACGCGAGCGACCGGCCGATTCCCGCGATGCCTTCGTCGGGCCGTGAAATCCGCGGGTCCACACGTTTGCCCAACGTCCGCGGTCCCGGTAGCATCTCCGCCCCACCGCGGCCGGCAGGCCCGGCGGGCGGCGAGAATCGTTTCATGCACAAGAATAAACCGCACAAAGGCCTGCTCAAGCGGGTGCGCGTGACCAAGTCCGGGTTCGTGCGCCACAACCGCGCCGGCTACAAGCACCTGCGGTCGACGAAGTCGCCCAACCGGTTGCGCCGTCTGCGCGCCGGCAGCGTGGCGTCCGATCCGGATGCCAAGCGCCTTTCGCGGTTGCTCTATCGGCGGCTGCGCGGCAGGACCCAACCGCGTTCGGCGCTGCGGCGCAGCCCGTCACCGGCGGAACGAAAGGCGATGAGAGAAGCGGCGAGCAAGGCGGCGGCAACGGCCTCGGCCCCGCGCCCGGCACCGCGCAAGACTAAGACCGCCCGCGCCTGAGCAGGCGATTGGGCGACTCAAATCGTCCGCCGGGTTGAAAGCCGGTCGCACCCGCGGCCGCCCCGTCGGGCAGGGAGGTTGGATCAATGCCACGCGTTCGTATCGGCGCCGCGCGCCGGCGCAAGCACAAACGGCTGACTCGCGCTGCCCGCGGCTACTTCGGAACCAAGCACCGCCACCCGCAGCAGGCCAAGGTGGCGCTCACGCGCGCCGGCGTGTATGCGTGGCGCGACCGGCGGGCCCGCAAGCGTGACTTCCGGGCTCTGTGGATCACGCGGATCACCGCCGCGTGCCGCATGCGCGGGACGCGCTATTCCGTGTTCATCAACGGGCTGAAGAACGCGGGGATCCTGCTCAACCGCAAGATGCTCAGCGAGATCGCGATCGGCGATCCGGCGACGTTCGACCGGCTGGTCGAATCGGCGACGAAGGCCGCGGTCACGAAGTAGCGGCGCGCGCGGGAGAGAGCAGCCGATAAAGCCACGCGGGCTTGAGCGACGGAGCGAGCAGTTCCGAGGGGTCGCGGTCCAGAATCGCGGCCGCGGCCATGTATCCGCTGCGCGTCGCCCCTTCCATCGTTGCGGGCCATCCGGTCTGCACGTAATCGCCCGCGAGGATGACGCCGCGCCGGCCCAGCGGGCCGAGGGTCGGAGGTCGCAATGCCTCGACATCCGGCGTTGGGGCGTAGGTCGCCAGCTTTTCCTTGACGGGGCGCGAAGTGAGGAGTTTGGCTTCCCGCGCGGGGGGGAAGCACTCGTGGATGTCTTCGAGCACGCGGCGCGTGATCTCGTCCTCGGTCAGCGCCAGCCAGCTATCGGCCGCGCTGATTACGGCGTGGACTCGAGCGCCCGCCTCATCCTTGCGGAACAGCCATTGCGTGTCTCGTTCGACGAGCACCGCGCTATGCAAAGGCAGCACGGGCCGGTCGAATGTGAGGTGCACTCCCAGAATGGGGCTGTGCCGGATGCCCGCGATCTGTCGGAATCGTGGATCGGCGCTGTGCAAAGAATCGTGAGCCAGCCGCGTCGCGCGCTCGGGAGGAACTGCGCACACGATTGCATCGGCATCGAATCTCCTTCCGTCCGTGGTCATGACGTGATTCGCGAACACCTTCGCCACGCCGCAGCCGAGGCGCAGTTCGCCGCCGGCAGACTTCAGCGCCCCTTCCGCGGCGTCATACAGCTCCACCAGCGGCACGGCGGCGACGCCCACCAGCGCCGCATCTCTGTGCGCCAGGAATCCTTCCTGGAACACATGCAGGGCCACACTGGCCGAGACTTCCGACGGATCCAGATTGCACGCGCTGATCACGATCGGAGCCCAAAACTTCCGCACGACGGCGGCGGACTGCCGCTGACGCTCGAGCCAGGTTCCGAAGGTGATCTCGGCGAACTCGGTGCGATCCGCGCCCACGATGTCACACATGGCCTTCGTGATCCGGTGCATCTCACGGGTGCTCAGGAACGAGGCTCGAATGAACGACCAAGCGAAGTGCGCTGGCGCTGGAAGCAGGCCAGGGCGCAGCACGCTGGTCCGGCCTCCGGCCTCGACCCAATAGGTTTCTTTTTGCCACCGGATTTTGTCGAGCGCGTCCAGCCGCCGGCACAGATCCAGGTAATTCGTGCAGCACCCCATCGCGACGTGCTGGCAGTTGTCGATGACAAGGCCTGTGCGCACGTCCTCGAAGGATGTGGCGCGCCCGCCGAGTTTCTTGCGCGTCTCAAGCAGCGTCACCGACACGCCCGCCTCGGCCAGTCGCAGGGCGCAAGCAATCCCCGCGATGCCGCCCCCGACAACGACGGCGGATCGGGCGGCTGTCGCCGTCCCTTCCCGAGCAACCGCCGCGGCCTGGACTTTGATCTGTGTTTGTGCCGAGGCGCTGGTCACGGCGTGACGGATGCCCGCCGCGCCGCCCAGGATTCGAGCAGGGCACGCGCCGCGATGGTCGCCTTGTGGTAAGAGCGCAGTCGAATTCGCTTGCGCGAGACGACCCGTTCGGGGAAGCGCTCGATGACGCCGAGCAACCCGGAATAGATGCCGGTCATAGCGCGGAGCGCCGGCACGCACGCGGGGTCGATGAGGCCTTCGAGGGGTGCGGAGCGCGCGTACTCGGCGCGAGCCCATGCCGCCACAGCGCGCACGAGCGCCGCGCAGTCTTCGGGCGTCGTCCAGGCGCGCAGCGCGGCCGGAGTGAGCCCGTGGTCCGCGAACTCGGATGCGGAGATGTAGACACGCCCCTCGGCGTAGTCCTGCGAGAAATCGCGCAGGATGTTGGTGAGCTGGAAGGCAAGCCCCCGGCGCTCGGCGAGCGTACGCGCCCGCTCACGATCCGCTTCCGGGGCGAGCCCCCAAACATCGAGGCAGATAAGGCCGACCGTGGAGGCCACGCGGTAGCAGTACGCCGCGACGTCTTCGCGCCGCGCGTAGGCCGGGAGCGGCGCGCCCGATTCATCCCGGACTTCGCGCCGCTCCAGCGCCAGGTCGGCATCGAGACCGTCGAGCATGGCTCGCAGGTCGGCGGGAGAGAGCGAATAGCGGCGCACTGTCTCGCGGAATGCCAGCCACACCGGGTCGCTCTCGGCGGCGCCCATGGGCCGTCCGGCCACCATCGCCTCGGTGGTCGTGCGGAAAACGTCGAGGCGCTGGTGCTTCAGTTCGACCGTCGCGGCGGCGTCTGCCTCATCGTCGGCGCAGCGCATCCACGCGTAGACCGAGTAGATCGCTGATCGCCGCGGTTCGGGCGTGAGGCGCAGGCCGTAGTAGAAGTTGCGGGCGCGCCGGCGCGTGACCTGCGCGCAATGGGCAAAGGCGGCGGTCAGCGCGGGCGGAACGCTCGGCGGGGCCGAGGTCGCGGGCGCGATCACCTGCGCGGCACGAGCGCTGTGCGCGACATTTCCGACCGTGCTCATCAGGCCCCGAATCTCCCCTTGCCCCGGAGCGGCGCGATGCACGCCATCGCGACGAGGGCCAGTTTCGATAGTTTGCCCAGACGGGGCCGCGCCCACAACGTCGCGCATCCGGCCCGTTCCACTGTGGACAGAACGCGTTCGCCTCCCATCCCAAAGAGACGGATGACCCGGCCGAGCCGGCCCCCCACCGCCGCCGGGAGCGGCCGGCCCTGAACGAAGAGCCCGCGCGTTCGATGGACCAGGGGGCGCAAAGCCTTGATGAATGGCACACGGGCCGCCGGATCGTGTGCGCGCGTGATCCATTCGCGCAGCCGCTCCGGCGTGATCCCTGTTTCGACGGCCGGGAGATAGACCCGATTTCGCTCGATGAGGTCGCGCCGGACATCCTGCCAGAAGTTGGTCAGTTGGAGCGCGGTGCAGGTGGCATCGGACATCCGGACCAGATCCGCACTGCCCGGCGATGACCCGCGGACTCCGGCTAGCGCGAGGACGATCCGCCCGACGGGGTCTGCGCTGCGGGTGCAATAGTCGATCACCTGGTCCCAGGTCTCATAGGCAGTGACGCGCTGATCCTGCTCGAAGGCGTCGATCAGATGGTGGAATGGCTCGGGAATCAGTTCATGGCGCCGGATGGTCTGAGCGAGCGTGACAAACACCGGGTGATTCGGCGGGACATCGCTTCGGCCTTTCGCGAACTCGAAGCAGCCACTGAGCAGTCCGCGCCACCACGCGAGGAGCGCCAGCGATCGTTCCCGTGCCGCGGCGTCCGAACCGGTCTCATCCCCGAGGTCATCGGACCAACGGCAGAATGAGTAGACCGCCGCGAAGTCGTCGCGAAGCTCCGGCGGCACGAGCAGGCTCAGGACGCTGAAGTTTTCATAGTGAGAGCGGGCCAACCGCCGGACGTAGGCAAGGGATGCCTCCGGCGATGTGGCACGCGATCCGGGGTCGCTCGCCAGCGAAGCAGGCAACGGTATTGAGGGTGAAGCGCTCAAGGAATGTGGCATCCGCCGCGACGCGACTCCCGAACGCCCAGGGGCAACCGCCCGTATCATCGCTGGGGCGTTCCACGGCGTCGAGTTCGGGAAGCTCTTCGGTACTGCTTCACGCTACCATCGGGGCCGCAGTTTCACCGGGGCGTGCTTCGAAGAAAGGGCATGGATGCGGATTCTGATGGCCAACCCGCGCGGCTTCTGCGCGGGTGTGCACATGGCGATCGACGTCGTGGATCAGTTGCTCGACCTTTGCCCGGGCGAACCGATCTACGTCTACCACGAGATCGTGCACAACAAGCACGTAGTGGACCGGTTCCGGCGCCGGGGCGTGACGTTCGTTGAAGATGTGTCGGAGGTGCCCGAGGACAGCCTCGTCGTCTTCAGCGCCCACGGTGTGTCGCCGGCCGTGCGTCAGGAGGCCGCGGCCAAACGGCTTCAATCGGTCGATGCCACGTGCCCGCTCGTGACAAAGGTGCACATGGAGGCGATCCGGTACGCCAAGCAGGGCTACCAGATCCTCCTCGTCGGTCACGCCAACCACCAGGAAGTGCAGGGGACGCGCGGCGAAGCGCCCGATGCGATCCAGGTAGTCGAGAGCCCCGATGACATTCCGAGCCTCCGGATCAAGGACCCGAACCGTCTTGCGTATCTGACGCAGACCACGCTCAGCACCGACGATGCGGGAGTCATCATCTCCGCACTCAAGAAGGCGTTCCCCAACATCAAGGAGCCGCCCGGCGGCGACATCTGCTACGCCACGACGAACCGGCAGACGGCTGTGCGGCGCATCGCCGCCGAGTGCGACCTTGTGCTTGTGATCGGGTCGAAGAATTCGTCGAACTCGCTGCGCCTCACCGAGATCTCGCGCAACGCAGGAGTGAAGGCGTACCTGATCGATGACGTCTCGGAACTTGACTGGTCGCTCTTTACGGGCGATGAGACGGTGCTGGTGACCGCGGGGGCCTCAGCGCCGGAGGACCTGGTCGCGGAATTGTGCAAGCGTCTGCTGGATCGCTTCGGCGGAAACATCGAAGTCCGCGATGTGTTCGAGGAGGACACGGAGTTCGACATTCCGGCGACGCTCAAACGATTGATGCGCGAGCGGGGCGTCGACCCCTCGACGCGTCGGATCCGAGTAACCAAGCCGGACATCACCGCCGAGGCGTACGGCGCCGTGCCGCTGACGGTCGGCGCGACTTGAACCCGGTGACGGCCGCGTGAAGCAAAGTCACGCGTCCAAGGCGACGACCGCTTCTTCCACGCTCGCCGACTGCGCGAACCGGCGATCGAGTTTGAGCATCGTGAGCAGGCGCGATTGCGCGGGCGGCAGGCCTGCCAGCATCAGGCGCGCCTGCCGATCCTTGCACAGTTCCTGAACCTGGAGCAGGGCCGCGATGCCGATCGAGGAGATCATCTCGACATCCGCCATGTCGAGCACCACGCCGGAGCCGTCGCGGTCGGGGACGTTGCGGGCCACGCACAGGCGCAGCGGGTCAGCCCACTCGTGGTTGAGGTCGCGCGGCACGCGCACGACCAACACAAGCCCGTCTCTTCCTCCCAGGCGGTGATCAATGTCCATCAAGCGGCCGCAAGAATGCCCGGCGGCGCAACGCGCCGTCAAAGTAAACGCCCCCCCCCGATGGGATCGGCGTTTGCACCGCGTGGCCTGCTTCTGAACCGGCCGAAGGGGCTCACGAGAGTTTGACGGGATGGGCCGTGCCGGTAGAATCCCCCCGTTCGGAAACTGTTGCCCTATTCACGGGCAGCGCGAGGAAAGACCCCGATGGGTACGGTCCGCCTTTATGCGTGGTGATTCGGGTTCAACCCGAGCGCGTCGGCTCCATCGGGCCGGCGTGGGCGCGGCCCGGGCCGCTCGCTCGCCCCAGACCTTCGTGGGGAGGGCGGGCATGGCCTGACCGATCGCCTCAAGCGGCACGGTGCCCATCGCTCCCTCCCGCCTCGGCGGGGCCAGGGGAGCGGCGGCGGGAGCCGGCGGACCACGCGCCCTCGTGAAGCAGCGCGTGGTCCGAATTGTTTTTGGCCATCGACAGGACTGACAACTCGACAACCCGGCAATCAGGAAGACAGGAACACCCCATGAACACTCAGGAAATGCTCCGCATCATCGATTCGATCGCCCGCGACCGGAACGTGGATCGCGAAACGCTGCTCTCGGACCTTGAGCTGGCGATGGTGTCCGCCGCCCGCAAGTACTTCAACACTCTCGATGCCGAGGAGTTCACCTGCAAAGTCGATCGCGCCACGGGGCAGATGACGCTGCTCCGTCACGGCGAGCCGCTGGCGATGCCCCCCGAGGCGTTCGGGCGGATCGCGGCCCAGACGTTCAAGCAGGTGATGATCCAGAAGTTCCGCGAGGATGAGCGGGCCAGCCTCTACGAGGACTTCAGCAAACGAGTGGGCGAGATTGTGACCGGAGTCGCCCAGCGGTACGAGGGCGGAGCGCTGGTGTGCACGGTGGACAGGGCCGAAGCGTTTATGCCGCGCTCCGAGCAGATCCCCGGTGAGCAGTTCAATCCCGGCGATCGCATCCGCTGTCTAATCCTCGATGTGCGCGATGTAGGGAACCAGGTGAAGATCGTGCTCTCGCGCGCTCACCCGGACTTCATCAAGCGCCTGTTCGAGGTGGAAGTGCCGGAGGTGGCCGAGCACATCATCGAGATCAAGGCGATGGCGCGCGAGGCCGGGTACCGCACGAAGATCGCGGTCTCCTCGGTCGATTCGAAGGTCGATGCTGTCGGCGCGTGCGTGGGCGTGCGCGGGAGCCGCATCAAGAACATCGTCGACGAACTCAACGGCGAAAAGATCGACATCGTCCGCTGGAACGAGTCGAGCCAGATCCTCATTCAGAACGCCCTCAAGCCCGCCGAGGTGAGCGAGATCTCGCTGTGCTTTGAACTCGGGCGCGGGACCGTTGTCGTGGACGAGTCCCAACTGTCTCTGGCGATCGGCAAGCGAGGCCAGAACGTGCGGCTGGCGGCGCGACTGACGGGCTGGGACATCGACATCCTCACGCCGGAAGAGTTCAACAAGGGGCTTGAGATTCTCTCCGACACGCTCAAGGACATCCCCGGGATCACGGAAGAGAAGGTCGACCGGCTGGCGGCGCTCGGCATGATCAGCGTGTTCGACGTCGAAGAAGTCGGCGCGGAGGTGCTGGCGCAGGAATTGGAGATCGCGCCGGAGACGGCACAGGAGATGGTCGGTCGCGCCGCGGTGCGGTCCAAGGAAGTCGCGGAGCAGCAGGCTCGCGAGAAGGAAGAGGCCGAGAAGCGCCGGCGCGAAGAGGAAGAGGCCGCACGCCGGCTGCTCATGGGCGAGCCCGGTGCGACCGAGGTCAACGGCACCGGGGGCGAGCCGGTCTCGTCGGAGATGCGCGACCTTCGAATCACGGCCGAAGACGAGGCTCGGGCGGCGGCCATTCTGTCCGGGAATGAAGAGACGGCGGCGGACCAGCCCCCGGGTCACGAGCACGACCCCGATGCGGGCTATGACCCGGGAGAGGCGGCTGCCGGTGAGGCCATATCCCCGAGTGACGTGGACGAGGAGGAAGGACAGCAGATCACGGAGCAGGCGGTGGAGCGGGCAATCCGTGACTTGCCGCGTGAGTGAACAAACGAACAGTCGCGGCGTGTGCGCGCCGGGGACTGAGCGGAGACGGATGACCAGTCGGGGCCGATCGGCCCCGCGCAGCGGAGCGAACTTTGGCAAAGCGCGTCTTTGAGATCGCCACCGACCTCGGGGTTCAGTCCAAGGCCATCGTCGCCAAGTGCAAGGCCGAGGGCATCCCCAAGATCGACAACCACATGTCCAGCGTCTCGGCGGGACTGGAAGCCACCATCCGCGAGTGGTTTGCCACGTCCGCTGACGGCGGTGCGCACACGGCCGTCGAGACCGCGGCACCTGTCGATATCGCGCAGGTCCGCGCTGCGCCAAAGGCACGAGCCAAGGCCAAGACCAAGAAGACCTCTGACACCGAAGAAACCGACGCCCCCGGCGGCGACGAAGTGCAAACCGCGACAGCGCTCGCCGATCCGCCCGCGGCGCCTCCGCGCCAAAGGATTCGTCCGGCCGAGCCTTCCACGCCCGTCGAAACTCTGCCTGCTGTCGGCCCGGCTGCGCCCGCGTCGCCCCCTGCGACGCCCGCCCCCGTTCGCGTCGCGCCGGAAGCGCCCGTGGTACCGCTCGCGCCGGCGGCGCGAAAAGTCGGCCCGGTGGCGCCCTCAGCCCCGCCCGGTGAAGACGGCGGCACGTCTCTGGTTGAACGGCCCGCGGCGGAGCCCGTCCGACCTGCGGCCCGTGGCCCGACGGCCGCTCCACGGATGAACGTGCCGGTGCGACCGAAGGTGGTGTCGCCCGTCGGTCCGAAGCTCGAAGTTCAGGCGCCGCCCCGGCTTTCTGGCCCGCGGGTGATTCGCGTCGAGACGCCCGAAGCGATCGAGGCCCCCCGTACCGCTCGTCGCGGAGGCGCCGACGCCGTTCCGATGTCGCCAGTCGGGCGAGCCGGGCGTGGAGCCGGGGCGGGAGCGGGCACCACGGCGGAGGATGAGTCACGCTCCAGGCGGAACAAGCGGCGTGTGGGAGCCGCGGGCGGTCCGGCCACCAGCAAACGAAGCGCGCAGGCAGAGACGGAAACCGGGGAGTGGAGCGCTCAGGACCTGATCGAGCGCGAAGCCAGGCTTTCGCGTTCGGGCGGCTTCCTCCGTCAGCGGAGGCGGGACGCCAAGCTGAAGAGCCAGTCTGTCAGCGAGAGGCTCGCCGCCCCCGCTCAGACCGGCGGGGTCGTGCGCATCGCCGCGCCCTTCAGCATCAAAGACCTCTCCGCGGCAACCGGCGTGAAGGCCGCCGAGATCGTCAAGAAGCTCTTCATGAAGGGCATTATGGCGACGGCCAACTCGGGCATCGATGTCGAGCAGGCGCAAGAAGTGATGCTCGACTTCAACATCGAACTGGAAGCGGTCGAGGCGAAGGCCGCCACCGACACTGTGATCGAGCAGGCGCGCGAGCGGGCCGCGATCGACGTTCGTGCGCGAAGCCCGGTTGTCACGATCCTCGGGCACGTGGACCACGGCAAGACGACGTTGCTGGACAAGATCCGCAACACGAACATCGCGGCGTCGGAGGCGGGCGGCATCACGCAGTCGACGCGCGCCTTCCGCGTTCCCGTGCGGCTCGGCGAAGAATCCAAGCACATCTGCTTCCTTGATACGCCGGGCCACCAGGCGTTCTCCGAGATGCGCGCCCGCGGCGCCAACATGACCGACGTTGTCGTGCTTGTGATCTCCGCGGTGGATGGCGTGATGCCTCAGACCATCGAGTCGATCAACCACGCGAAGGCGGCCAAGGTGCCGGTCGTCGTGGCCCTGAACAAGATTGACCTCCCGCAGGTCAGCGATTCGCTCACGCAGCAGATCCTGGGCCGGTTGGCCGAGCACGGGCTGAACCCGACGGAATGGGGCGGCGAGACCGAGGTGATCCGCACCAGCGGTGTCACAGGCCATGGCGTGCAGCAGTTGCTCGAAACGCTCGATTACCAGGCCCAGTTGCTCGAGCTCAAGGCAGACTTTGACGGGTCGGCGCGGGGTGCGGTCATCGAGGCGCGGATCGAGGAGGGACGCGGGCCGGTTGCAAACCTCCTCGTGCAGGAGGGCGGGCTGAAGGTCGGGGATGTCATCGTGGCCGGGCGGGGTTTCGGGCGCGTGCGCGACATCACGAGCGACCGCGGCGAGCGGATTGAGTCCGCCGGCCCCAGCACTCCCGTGCTCGTCAGCGGGCTCGATGAACTGCCGGACGCCGGGGACCGTTTCTACATCGTGGAGAGCCTGCGACTGGCGCAGGACGCGGCCGAGCAGCGCCGCCGCCAGGAGCGCGAGCGCGAGCTGGCCACACCCAAGGTCACGCTCGAATCCATGTTCGCTCAGCTCAAGGAGAGCGAGATCAAGGAACTGCGGATCGTGCTCAAGGCCGATGTGCAGGGCTCCGTAGACGTGATCCGCAAGACGATCGAAGATGTTTCGACCGACGACATCAAGGTCCGCGTGCTGCACTCGGGAGTCGGCGGGATCAACGAATCGGACGTGGCGCTGGCCGAGGCCTCGGCCGCCGTGGTGCTCGGCTTCAACGTGATTCCCTCGGGCAAGGCGCGGCAGGCAGCCGAGCAGCGCGGCGTGCAGATCCGGACCTACCAGGTCATTTACGACATCGTGGACGATGTCAAGCGTGCGGCGGAGGGTCTGCTCGAGCCCGAAGTGCGCGAGGAAGTGCTCGGCCATGCCGAGGTGCGCCAGGTGTTCAAGATCAGCCGCGTGGGCTCCGTGGCCGGGTGCTACATCACCGACGGGACTGTCGAACGCAACGCGTTTATCCGGGTTACGCGCGGCGGCGTGGTCATCGAGCACAACCGCGTGCTCGAGCAGCTCAAGCGCGTCAAGGACGATGTCAAGGACGTTCGGGCCGGGCAGGAGTGCGGCATGAAGATCGCCGGCTACGACGACATCAAGGAAGGCGACGTCCTGGAGTGCTACCGCAAGGTGGAGGTCCGGCGCTCGCTGGCCGCCGCGCGCTGACGCATCGCTTCTCGGGCGACGGTGAACCATGGTAATCGGCGTGCTTCAGTTCGAACTCGTGATCCCGGGAAGCCAATCGCTCAAGGACAAGCGTCGCGTGGTGCGTTCGTTCAAGGATCGCGTCCATCGGGAGCACCAGGTCTCGATCGCCGAAGTGGGCTCGCTCGATCATCCGCGCCTGGCCCTGCTGGGCGCGGCCGTGGTGTCCGGCGACGCGGCGCACGCGAACTCCGTGCTGGACAAGGTGATCGCGAAGGCCCGCGACCTGCCCGATGCGCACCTCGGATCGGCCATGCGCGAAGTGCTGCATGGCAGTGCGCTCGACTGGTCGCCGGGCGATGAGGAGGCCGAACGCAGCGGGGCGCCGCCTTGGTCCGAGTCCGAGGCCGAGGAAGCGGCGGAGCAGGCTCGCCGGGCGGCCGACGACTGGATTCGCACAAGGAGCGATCGGACGTGACACGCAGGACGGAACAAGTCGCTTCGGCGCTGCACCGGGCGGTGCAGGAAGTGCTCACCCAAGGTCTGTCGGACCCCCGGCTCGAGGGACTGCTGGTCACCGTCACTCAGGTGCACGTGGGCGACGATCTGGCCGACGCAACGGTGCGCGTGTCGGTGCTTCCCGATCGCAATCCCAGCGCCGCCGTTCACGCTTTGAACGACGCCGCCGGCTTCATCCGGCGGAAGGCCGCTGATCGGGTGGACCTGGCGCGGATGCCCGGTCTGGTCTTTCGATTGGACAAGTCGCTGAAGAAGCAGGCCGCGGTGCTCCGGGAAATCTCGGACTTGGCACGGCGGCGTGCGGACGCGCCGGAAACCCCGCTTGGCGGCGCGTTGTACACCAATGATGAGTCGCCCGCCGCCGAGGCCGGCGAGGAGGCCAGATGAATACCGAGCACGGCAAGAAACTCGCCACCCTCGTCCGTTCGCTGCGGAGCAAGTACCAGGTGGAGCCTCCGCCGGAGCGCGACGCCGTCGAGGAGCTCGTGCTCAGTTTCCTGATCTGGGAGGCGACCGAGGCAAAGGCCGACGCCGCGATGCGGCGCATGTGCGCGGCCGTGGTTGACTTCAACGAGTTGCGCGCGGCCAGGCCGGAGGACATCGCCGGGTGGCTCGGCAAGCAGTACCCGCGAGTGGACGAGCGTGCGCGGCGTCTCAAGGCGTCGTTGAATGAGATCTTTATCCGAGAGTTCGCCGTCACGCTCGATTCCTGCGCCGCCCTGAACAAGCGAGATGCGCGCAAGTACCTCGAGACGCTCGAGGGAATGCCCCCTTATGTCGCGGCACGCGTGCTTCTCCTGCGAATGGGTGGGCACGCCATGCCGGTGGATGGAAAGCTTCTCGATCGCCTCATCGACATGGAGGTCGTTGATCCAGGCGACGACGAGGTCAAGGCGGCGGGCATCCTCGAGCGCCATGTGAAAGCGGATGACGCCCTCGAGACTCACCAGCTGCTTCAGGCCTGGAGCGATGATTCCGATTGGCAGCCGCCGCGCGGGGCGCGTTCGCGGTCTGAAGACGGTGTGCAGATCGCCCGGCCCGGGAAGCAGCGTTCGATGGCGGCCGGGCGAGGCGGACGCGGATCGTGAAGCGCCTGGAGTGTCCGGTCATGGGCGGTTCGGAAGAGTGCCATCGCCTTCCGCGGTACGGCCGGCACGAATCCGCGACCGTGCTCATGCGCGTGCTTGGCGCGGCCTCGATCGCGTTCCTCGCGGCCTGGATCGCCGGCTGCGCGGGCACCGAATCGGTCGCCCGGGGCAGGGAGAGGTCGGCGGCGAGTTCTCAACGCGGGCTGGCGCAGGCCATTGCGAGGCAGGAGCATCGCCCGGATCGAAAAGCAATCACCGCTCCACCACCCGAGGGAGTGCCCGCAGCATTGGCCGAGCCGCTCACCGGCGACGCACTTCTGAAGTCGGAGAAGTCGCTTGAGGCAGTGGCGGCGGAATGGTCCCACTCGACCCAGGAATTGGCGACGGCTGAGGATCGAGGGCGGGTCGAAGAAGCCGCACGGCTCGAGGCCGTGCGTTCGTACGTCCTGGGCCGGGCTCGCCGGCTCGACGGCGACCTGGCGCGGGCGGAGAACGATCTCAAGCAGGCGGCGCGACTGGATCCTCACTCGGCGTCAATCTGGCGCGAACTCGGCGAAGTCCAACTCCTTCAGGCGAACCGCGTGGGCGCCACAAGCGCGTTTCGTCGCGCGGTCGCACTCGATTCTCAGGACATCCGCTCGCTCGATGCGCTCAGCCGAGCCGCGATCGAGAGGCGGGACTCGATGGAGGCCGCGAGTCTGCTTCTCAGGCTTGCGGCGCTCGACCTGGAGTCGTTCGATCCGGCAATGCCGTGGATCGTTGATGCTCGTCTGGGACGCGCCTTGCTTGATCTGGGGTATCTCGGCGCGGGTGTGGAAGCGCTGGAATCGGCGTTGACCCTTCCGGATCGCTTTGGCGATCCCACGGCGTATGCGAGCGAACTGGGTGTGCTGTTTCGGCAGCGCGGCGACTTGTGGCGTGATGTCGGAGACGCGGTGCTCCAGTGCGGCGACTTGAGAAAGGCGGTCGAGTGCTACGAGGAGGCGACTCAATCGCCCAACCTGAACCCCGCGGCCCTGACAGCGCGGCTCGTGTATTGCCATATGCGACGCGGGAACTCCGCGGCCGCCGCAGATCTGGTCATCCGCGAGATTGAGGAGGCCAACGGCCGCGTGGATGAGCGGCTCATGGGGCTCGTGCGCTACGTCTCGCAGCACAGCGACAGCGGCCCATTGCTCGCGGCGGCGATCGGACAGATTGAAGCGAACCTTCCCGAGGAGGACCGGGCGTTGCTCTCCGGGCGGCTCGCGCGGGCGCGGGCCGCAGCGCTCGATGGTCGCGCGGCGCTCGAGGCGCTGCGAGCGCAGCTGCGCGATTCGCCCGCCGATGAAGAGGCGATACGCGATCTCATGGAGCGCCTGCCCGCGGAGCCGCCGGAGGCTCGGCTTCGAGAGGCGGTGAACCTGATCGAGGCCGCGTCGCTCCACGAGTCGCGCTATGCAGCGGCCCTGCTCCGCTCCAGGATGGGCGCGAGGGATCTGCTGGCAGCCCTTGGCCGGTTGCCCCCGGGCATCCGCGACAAACCTGCCGCTCGACTTCTGCGAGCGCGCCTGTTGGCCGTATCTGGTGATCTGGAAGCAGCCGATCGGGAACTGGAATCCCTCGTGACCGACCAGCCGGAATTGTCCGCGGCGGTGGTCGCGCGTGTGGGTGTGCTGATTCGGCTGGGGCGCGTGGATGACGCCGCATTGGAGCTGGATCGCCTCGTGGAGAGCTCGGATCCGGATCTTCGGGTTGCCAAGGCGTTGGCTCTTTCGGAACTCGGCGACGACGAGTCGGCGTTGCGCACGATCGAGCCCATCATCCCCGCCCCGGGCGTTGTGCCGCGCGACGCATCGCCGCTCACTTTCGATCGGCTGATTCTCGCAGCGCGGCTCGCCGCGTCGATCGGGCGAACCAGGGACGCGGAGGGCTGGCTGCTGGCCGCGGTTCGCCTGGACCCCACGCGAGATGACGCGTACAGCGGGCTGATCGTGCTTTATGCACGCTCCGGACCCCTCGCGGATGAAGATCGTCTGGCGGGCATCGTCCGTTCGCTGCGCGACGCGAATCCTTCGAGTGTGACACTTCGGAGCCTGCGCGCGCAGGAGGCCGCCGGGCGCGGACAACTCGACCTGGCCGAGCGAGACCTGATCGACCTGGCGAACGAAAACCCCGATCGGGCGCAGATCGTCGAGGCGCTCGTGGAACTCTGGAAGTTGACGGGTGCGCTGGATCGCGCCTACGACTGGCTCAGTTCCGCTGGCGAGCGGTACCCCGGCAACTCGATCTACCCGGCGGAATTGGCGGAAGTTCTGGTGCTCCTGAAGCGGCGCGATGAGGCGATCGCGATGCTTGAGGAGCGCCTTGCGCGCGCCCCGGGCGATGATGTCGCGTCGCGCCGTCTCGAGCAGATCCTGAGGGAAGACCCGGAGCAGCGGGCCCGGGCCGACCAGTTGGCCGAGGCCCGCCTGGCGCGTTCGCCTCGCACGCCGGAAGCGCTGGCGGAACTGGCGGAGCTCTCAATGCGCCGCGGCGAATACGACCTCGCGTTGGAGCGGCTTCAGCGACTGTTCTCGCTGGAGCGCCCGCCTCGCCCGATCGTTGCGCAGCGGCTCTGTCAGTCGGCGGCGGACATCGGCAACACCGTTGCCGCGGGGCTGACCGAAGTCCGACGCTTTCTCCCGATCCTGACCTTGCTCCTCGAGAAGTTCCCGGATGCTCCGCCGGGCGCCTACATGGTCGCGCTCCAGTTGCAAACTCGGTCAAACGCACCGGTCGAAGAACTTCTCGTGTCGGCAGATCGCGCATCGAAGCAGCACGCTGCGCTTCGCGTGCAGGCTTACGTGCTCGTGTTCTCTGAGCTGCTCCAGGCCGGTCGATCGGCCGAGCGACCGGGACCGGCGCGCCCCCAGGACGCCGTCAAAGTGCTCGAACACGCGTGCACGACGCTGAAGCCTCCGCCGGTGGAATTGCACGGCCTCTGGGTCGTGCAGACCTGGCCGCGATTCAACCGGACTCGCGACCCCGCGGGGTTTGTCCGAGCGATCGACGTAGCTCGGCGAACGGACACGATCGATGCGCTGCTGTTGCAGGTCGCAAGGCTCACGAGTCAGCGCGGCGGGCGGGCGGCGCCGCCCGCGGAGATCGCGTATGTCCTGGCGCTCGACCTCAACGGCTCGGAACATGAGGAACTGATGGAATGGCTCTATCGCACGGCGTTGCGGTATGAGCCGGATCACCTCTGGTCCAACAACAATCTCGGCTACCGGCTCCTGACCCAGGATCGGGATGTGGACGAGGCCGCTCGCATGATCGAGCGCGCCTACGCGACGATGAAGGCCGATGCGCAGGTGGATGAGCGCGGGAGCGTGACGGATTCGATGGGCTGGGCTCGGTACAAGCAGGGAATCCTGTACGACGAGGTCGATCCGGAAAACAACCAGGTGGTGCGCGAGGGCGCGCTGACTCTGCTCACGCGGGCGGCGGAGCTGACGCGGAATGACCCGCGGCTGCGCGAGGTGCTCGCGATCATCCTGGACCACCTCGGCGATGCCCAGTGGGCCGCCGGGCAGCGGGACCAGGCGTTGGCGACTTGGCAGGAAGCAGGGCGCCGCGGTCAGGAAACGCTGGAGAAGTACCGCACCCAGCCGGGCGACCTGCGTGAAGGCGACCTCGCCGAAATCCGTTCGTGCACAGAAGCGTCGATCGCCAAGTCCGACGCCGTGGCGGCGGATCGACAGCCGGGAGTCTCGCGCATCCACGGGCCGATCAACGCTCCGGATGCCCCGCACGTTCCCGACGCGCGGGAGCAGCCCGTGCAGCCGCCGCCGGCGCAGGGCATGCAGCCGACTTCCGGTTCGCTCAACTGAGGGGCGAACGGATTGAACGCAGCGGTGGCCGGAGGTAAACAGAGAATCGAAACAGGATCAATGCAATCTGTAGCTGATCCGATCGCGTGCTGAATTCGGATTCTTGGCCTTCTTGATCCGCTTCCGTTTTCCTCTGTGCTCGTTCACATTCCCTTCGGAGACTTCATGGCGCGTCACAGCCACTGGGCCAACATCAAGCACAAGAAGGCGAAGTCCGATGCGCGCCGCGGGCGCCTGTGGGGGAAGTGCGCCAAGGCGATCATGGTCGCCGCCCGGACCGGCAGCCCCGATCCGGCGGCGAACCTGGCCCTTCGATACGCGGTCGAGGAGGCCAAGGCCGCCAACATGCCGCGGGACACGATCGAACGCGCCATCAAGAAAGGCTCCGGGGAACTTGGCGGCGAGAACTACGAGCCGATCCGGTATGAGGGTTACGGCCCGGGCGGCGTGGCCATTGTGATCGACGCCCTCACCAATAACCGCACGCGCACCGCCGGCGAAGTCCGCATGATCTTCACCAAGTATGGCGGGAATCTCGGCGCCACTGGCTGCGTGGGCTACATGTTCGACGCGCGTGGCCGCATCACGATCGACGAGCAGGCGGTGACGGAAGATGCGCTGATGGCCGTCGCGATCGAGGCCGGCGCGGAAGACGTCTACGCCGGCGACGGGTTGTGGACCGTCGTGACTTCCAGCGCCGACCTGCTCAACGTCAAAGACTCGATCGAAAAGGCCAGGATTCGGATCGAGGCGTCGGAAGTGACCATGATTCCCAACGCGCTGACGGAAGTGAACGCCGAAATCGCGGCCAAGGTTGTGAAACTCGTGGATGCGCTCGAGGACAACGACGACGTGCAGAAGGTCTACACAAACCTCGATGCCTCGGCCGAGGCGCTCGAGGCAGCGCTGAAGGACTGAGGGTCGCGACCTACGGCAACACGATCACGGACGGTGAAACCAGTAGGACCGGCTGTCGCCGCAGTTGCATCAGCGCGCTCATCGCGTCGCGCACCTGCGGCCAGGCACGCGGGCCCAGAGCCTCGCGCATGGCCTCGCCCAGGAGCGCCGGCAACGCAGGACTTTCCCGATCCGGTGAACCGCGGAACGCCGTGGCACGCAGGAGCATGAAGTCCTGGAGGATCTCGTCGAGGCTCCTCGGCTCCGGGAAATCCACGATGTCGTACGAAGCCGCGGGCAGCTTGAGCGTCCGAGCCATGTCGCCGATCGCCTCATCGAGACCCCCCACTTCGTCGGCCATCTTCATCTCGATGGCGCGCGATCCGGTGAAGAGCCGGCCCTCACCCGTCGTCGCGATATCGATTCCCGGCCGTCCGGCAGTCACCCGCAGGACGAACCGGTCGTAGGTCTCCTCCATGCGCTTGCGGATCAACGCTCGCTCCTGCTGTGTCCACGGCGAGGCCAGGCCGAAGACCCCGGCCAGCGGCCCGCGGGCCCGCGGAACCACGTTCACATGCAATCTCTCGTACAGCCCGCCCAGCGCGAGCTTGCCTCCGACGACGCCGATCGAGCCCACGATGCTCGACGGATTGACGTAGATTCTCTTCGCGCCGACAGCGACGTAATAGCCCCCCGATGCGGCCATGGAGCCGACGCTGGCCCACACCGGCTTTTTCTCCGCGACGCGCTGAAGGCCCAGCCAGATCGACTCGCTGGCGATGGCGCTCCCGCCGGGCGAGTTGATCCGCACCACCAGGCCGGCGATGCGGCTTTCGTGCTCGATCCGTTCGAGTGCCTTGCGGATCGTCAGGCTTCCGACGCTGCTAGCCCCCAGCAGAGGGTCGGCGCGCGACTCCCCGTCCATGATTGGCCCGTCGATGTGCAGGACCGCGATCGTGTCTCGCGTGAGCCGGCGCGGTCCGCCCTGCATCACACGCATGAGTTCGGCGAACGCCTCGAACAGGCTCATCTGGGCCGCCGCGCCGCGCTGGCGCTCATCCGGACTCAACTTGGAGTCCCACACGAAGTGCTCGCCGTAAGCGTCGTCGAGGTGCTCGTCCACATCGAGGCGGTCCACTTCGCGGTCCACGAGCCCGAGGGAAACGGCAGTCTGGCCGTCGGCCATGAGCGCGCCGGCAAGAGCTTTGTCCAGGGTTTCGCCCTTCAGGCCGCGTCCCTGCTCCAAACGCCGCGTCATGTTGGCATAGAGCGAATCGAGCAGTTGGTTGATGTTCTGGTCCCATTGCGGGCTGGGCGCCCTGTTGGCGAACATTTCCTGGGCGCCCTTGTAGTCGCCGATCTGAACAAAGTCGGGCGTGATGCCCAGCCAGCGGAGCGCATCGGCGAGGAAGATCTCTTCGGTGTAGAGGCCGGGAAAACTCACCGCTCCGCCGCGCTGAACGATGACGTCATCCGCGTAGGAGCCGAGAATCACTTCAGCCGGTCCGTAGATCTCGGTAAAGACGTGGACTTTGCGTCCGCTCTCGCGGAGGCGCGCGATGGCCGCGCCGATTTCCTCGGCCTGAGTGAGACTCAACCGGGGTTCGTGGAGGCGGAGCACAAGGCCCTCGATGCGCCGATCGGATCTGGCCACGCCGTCGATTGTGGCCAAGAGTTCTCGCAACGTGAGAAGTTGCGCTTCGCCAAAGATCCCCGCAGGGCCCTCGACGCGCTCGGGTGGCGAGCCTTCGATCTTGATGTACGCGAGCACCGGCGTTCCGGGCTTGACGGTCGCGGGCGGCGTTTGAGCGAGGGCGGGAGCGAACGGGACCAGGCCCGCGAACGCGAGGACCAACGCAGAGCATGTGGCGCGCATGACAGCCTCCTGGGCGAATCCTATCTGTGTATTGGGCAAGCGATTGCGACGTTTCGCGCAGACGTGAATTGGCCCGGATCTGCCGGGCCCAATGCCTCGCGGGCCTTCGATTTCAGCCGTACCCAAGGTCTTCCAGATCGCTCTCCTCAAGGCCGAAGTGGTGACCGATCTCGTGGAGCAATGTGATCATGATTTCGCCGTAGACGGCGTTGTCGACATCGTCGTTGGACTCGTCCGGGCCCGCCTCCCAACCCCCGGCCGTGTTGACGATCCCGGTCCGAAAAAGGCGAATGTCCGTCGGGAGAACTCCGGATTGGTCGATGCTGCGCTCGGTCAGCGGAACTCCTGAGTGCAGACCGCACAGGCCCTCAGAGAACTCTTCGAGCGTCTCGCCTTCTTCGTGCCCGAGTTCGTCGTAGAGTTGGCGCGCCAGCCCGTCATCGGGACGGTCGTCAACGATCAGCGGCACCTCGTCGAGCAGCGAGCGCAACCGCGGCGCAAGGCTTTGAAGCGCCTCTTCCAACAGACGGTCGAATCGCTGACGCTCGTACGCCGTCATAGCGCACAGCGTATGCTGGGCGGGAGCACTCACAGAACTGCCATGGACATCGCACAGCGCATCGCTCAGTTCGAAAACATGGCCAGCGCCGATCCGTCCAATGAGATGGCGCACTTTTCGCTCGCCGGCGCCTACGCTCAGGCCGGTCGGCTGGAGGAGGCCGCCGAGCGCTACCTGCGCACGGCCGAGATCAACCCCGACGTCACCAAGGCGTATCAGCTGGCTGCCGATTGCCTTCTGAAGGCCGGCCAGAAAGATCGTGCAGCCGACGTTGCCACCCGTGGATTTCAAGCCGCGGCATCGAGGGGCGACCGCATCCCCATGGACGCGATGGCGAGGCTGCTGCGCGGCCTTGGAAAGCCGGTCCCGCAAGCTCCTGGCGCCGCCCGGCCTGCGGCGAGCGACGCGCCGGAGGGTGGATTCGTGTGCGCGAAGTCCGGCCGCCCGGGCAAGCAGATGACTCGCCCCCCGTTCCGGGGTCCCGTGGGTCAGTGGATTCAGGAGCACATCGCCGAGGAGACGTTTAACGAGTGGATCGCGCAGGGCACCAAGGTGATCAACGAACTGCGGCTGGACCTCTCGCGCGACGAACACGCGGAGGTCTACGACCGATACATGCGCGAGTACCTCGGTCTCGACGATGAAACGTACGCGAGGATCTCGCCGAAGAAGTAGCGCCGCATAGGAACGCGAAATGACGACTTCAGCGCCGACGACCGAGAAAGCGACAACCCTTCCCCGCTGGAAGGCGCCCGGTGTGTTCATCGGGCAGTTCATCGAGGAGCCCCGTGTGATCGGGGCGGTCGCGCCGAGTTCCTCCCGGATGGCGAGGCTGATGCTCGAGGGCCTGGACCTGGCGAATGCCTCGGCCGTCCTCGAATACGGCCCGGGCACCGGCGCGTTCACGGTCGAGATTCTCCGCCGGCTGGGGCCGCGCACGCGTTTCGTGGCGATCGAGGTCAACCCGAGGATGGCCGCGATGATGCGTCACCGCTTCCCGCACGTGCGCCTGCTCGAGGAGAGCGTGGAGAACGCCCGCAGTATCTGCGACGGGGAGGGCATCGCGAGCGCGGATGTCATCGTGAGTGGACTACCTTGGACGATGTTCGACGAGGCCCTTCAGCGGCGGATTCTCGACGGCGTGAAAGCCGTGCTGCGCCCCGGCGGCGTGTTTGTGACCTTCGCATACACGTTCACCGCGATGATGCCCGCTGGCCGGAGGTTTGTCCGATTGATGCGCGAGTATTTCCCGCGTGTAGAGCGATCGCGCATCGAGTGGCGCAATATTCCGCCTGCCGCGGTTCTCCGCGGAACGATGTAGCAGGCGTTCAGGCCAGAGTGTTGCGTACGAGCGTGGCGCGCTCGATGCGGCGCTCGGCCTGGTCGAGATCGCGGTGCAGGAGTTTCTGGAGGTGCGCCGGCTGCGTCGTGAGCAGGAGTTCATTGACCTTCGCGGGATCGACCTTCTCGATCACGCCGGTCATGATTCCCAGGCGGACGCACGAAAGCAGTTCCATCGCCTCATCGGACTTGAGGAGGCGCGCGCTGCGAAGCAGCCCCAGCGCGCGGTGCGCGCGATCCTCAAGAATCACGCGCCGTTTCTCGAGCAGCGAGCGCCGTGCCACCCGCTCGTACTCGATCACCTTCGGGATGATGTTGGTTTCGAACACGGTCAGCAGTTCGCGTTCTGATTTGCCCAGCGTCGTCTGGTTGCTGACCTGGAACAGATCGCCGACCGCCTCCGACCCTTCGCCGTAGAAGCCGCGCACGGCAAGGCTCATACCCTGCGCCGCGCGGCGCACCTTTTCGATCTCGCCGCTGATCTTGAGCCCGGGCAGGTGAAGCATGACGGAAACGCGGATGCCGGTGCCGACGTTCGTCGGACACGCCGTGAGGTAGCCGTACTTGGCCGAGAAGGCGTAGTCGCTCTGGGACTCGATCCGGTCATCGGCCTGATCGATCTGCGCGAAGGCCTCCGAGACCGCGAGCCCGGAGCGGATCACCTGAAGGCGCAGGTGGTCCTCCTCGTTGACCATGATCGAAAGCCGCTCATCGGGCGACGAGATCGCGACGGCGCGTGGTTCCTCGCCCTTGGCGTGCTGCTTGGAGATGAGGTGACGCTCGACGAGCACGCTCCGCTCCAGGGCGGGCAGCTCGTTCAGGTCGATCCACATCATCTGCGGCGCGAGAGATCCCTCCATGATGTCGCGTTGCGCAACGACCAGGATCTCGCGGCGCTGCTCCCGTCGGGCCCGCGACAGGAACGGGTACCCGGCGAAATTCCGGGCCAGGCGGACCCGTGACGACATGACCACATCCGAGTCGCGTCCCTCGCCGCGCAGCCACTCGCATGCAACCCCGTTTCGGCCACGAGTGCTCACGCCTTTTCCTCGCGCGGGCCGGAAGCGCCGCCCGATCCGCCCGGCGCTGATCCCCCGCCGTTGCCGCCCGAGGCGCCGGAGACGCGACGCTGCGCCTTGAGCGTCGGGGCGGGGCGATCGATGCTGGCGAGTTGATCGCGGAGGTTGGCCGCCTTCTCGTACTCCTCGGCCGCGATGGCGTCGCTCAGCTGCTTACGCAACGACATCAGTCGCTGCTGTCGCTCGCCGGCGCCGGTGCCGGCTCGTCGCGGCGTCTTGCCGGAATGGTGAGACCCGCCCTCGTGGGCGCGCTCGATCAACGGGGCGAGCTGCGTGTCGAACGCGTCGTAGCACGCAGGGCAGCCGAGCAGGCCCTGCTGGCGGAAATCGGCAAAGGTCATCCCGCACTCGGGGCACGCGCCGGCGCGCTTCTCCGGCGTGCCCCCACCGACCTTCGACAGCACAAACTTGGTGATCAGCTCATTGATCGGCGCGTGACTCTGGATCACGATGCCTTCTTCGCGGGCGCAGTTCTCGCACAGGTGCCGCTCGACCTGCTGGGCGTCTTTGATCGTCGTCTCGTGGACGGTCGCTTCGTTGTCGCAGCGGTCGCACTTGCGCTTCATGCCAAAAGTCTAGCCCTTGATGCGGTACCATGCCAAGAAAAGGCGTCGCATCGTGCAGTTTCTTTCCGCGCCACGCGCGCCCGTGTGCGCACGCCATCAGGATGGCTTCGATCAAGCACCCGGACTCTCGCGATAAACCCCGTGGAACGCCCGGGCAGTGCTTTCGATACCCACCGTCACTCAAGCGCGGTTATTGCCCGCGTGCCGCTGCCAGTCGAGCCAGTGACTTGACAAGCGCGACCGCCTGTGCGAGCGACAACATCGTCGATGCATCGCTCTGGGCGCGAGTGGGCTCCGGATGACATTCGAGAAAGACGGCGTGAACACCCGCGGCCACCGAGGCTCGCGCCAGGAGCGGCACGAACTCTGGCCTCCCCCCGGTCGTGTCGCCTGTGCCGGGCGTCTGCACTGAATGGGTCGCGTCGAAACAAACGGCCGGACGGCTGTTGCCGGTCCCGGACATGGCCAACAACTCACCGATGCCGACGAAGTCGTTGACGAGACGGTGGTATCCAAAGAATGTCCCGCGCTCGGTGATCATGAGGTTTCGGCACCCCGCGGCGCCGAGTTTTCCGATCGGTCCGCTCATCTCGCGGGGTGACAGGAACTGTCCCTTCTTCACGTTGACCGCGCGATCAAAGTGGTTCGCCGCCTTGCCCGCCGCCGTCAGCAGATCGGTCTGGCGGCAAAGGAATGCGGGAATCTGGATCACATCCACGACTTCAGCCACGGGCGCGGCCTGCTCCGGCAGGTGCACATCGGTCGTGATGGGCACGCCGAGCGCCTTTCGCAAGGCCGCCAGCGCCGCCAGGCCGGCATCGACACCCGGTCCGCGGGGCGAGCCCGCACTGGAGCGATTGGCTTTATCAAACGACGCCTTGAACACGTACGGCAGCCCGCCCGCCGCGCATGCCTGCGCCATGGCTCGACCGATTTCGAGGTTCGTTTCCTCGGATTCCAGCACACAGGGCCCGGCGATGACAACGAGGGGGCGGCCGGGGCCGCACTCGATCGCGCCGCGTGGACCCGTGATCCTGCAGGTTTCTGACATGCGCGTAAGTCGCTCCAAGGGCAGCAGCCCGAGAACACGGGCCCTCGGGCCCGAGGGCGGCCGACCGGCGGGTATCGGCGGGTCATGTTAGCGGGCGGCGGGCCGACGGCGGGAGCAACAATCGGCTGCACGGGACGTATCGACTTGTCGATACAAGGCGCTCGAGCAGAGCGCGGGGCGGGAGAAGCACAGGGATTCGTCGTCTCGCGGGGGATGTGTCCCGATGTCATCGATGCCTCAGGAGCCGGAAGCGTTCGCGGAGCAGGTGGCGGCCATGCTGCGTCGCCTGCACCCGGACTTCGACGTCTCGATGTCGGGTCCGAAGGAACTGATCGTCAACGGACGGCGCCTGGACCTCGAGAATCTCGCTCGCCTCGTGAACAACAATCGGGACCGGGGAAGCGAAATCGTCGAGCAATACCTGGATCACCTGTTCGACGAGGACTCGTTGGCCGCAGCGGCGATGCCGTGGGATGTGGCCAAGAGCAAGATCATGCCGCGGATCCAGCCGGCCACGATCTTCGAGCATCTGTCACGCGAGCAGGTGGCCCATGTGCCCTACGTCAACGACACCGTGATCGTGTTCGTGATCGATATGCCGTTCATGACGGTGAGTGTGACCACCGAGCAGTTGATCCGTTGGGGCACCAACTCGGATGAGATGGACCTGATCGCGCGACGAAACCTGCGCCGGTACACACCGACACTCGAATTCAGAGCGCTGGACTCGCAAGAAGGCGGCAGAGCGGTCGTGCTGTCGATCCAGGACGGGTACGACGCTTCGCGCCTCCTGCTCGACAAGCTCTTTGTGCGCCTCGCTCCGGAACTCTCGGGCGATTTCCTCGTCGCAACCCCTTCGCGCGACATGTTCCTCGCCATGACGAAACACCCCGAGCCTTTCGTGCAGCGGGTGCGGGATCGAGTGGAGCAGGACTACCGGCGCCTCCCGTATCCGATCACGGACCGGCTGTTCTACGTGACGCGAGACGGCGTGGCAGGCACGGAGCCCGAAGCGGCATGACCGGGATGGGGCTCACTATCATCCCCGCGTGATCCTGCTGATCGACAACTACGATTCGTTCACCTGGAATTTGGTCCAGCGCATCGGGGAACTCGATCCGACTCTGGACCTGCGGGTTGAGAGGAATGACAGGATCACCCCGGATCAGGCGGATAGCCTCCGGCCTTCGCACATCATTGTGTCGCCCGGGCCGTGCTCGCCGCGCGAAGCGGGCGTCTCCAATGCGATCATCCAGCGCTTTGCCGGGCGCGTGCCGGTCCTTGGCGTTTGCCTGGGGCACCAGTGCATCGGGTACGTGCACGGCATGACCGTCGCCCGGCACAGCCGGATCCACCACGGGAAGACAAGCGAGATTCACCACGACGGTCGAGGGATCTTTCGCGGTGTGCCCTCGCCGTTCACCGCCACTCGCTACCACAGCCTGGTCGTGCTGCGTGATTCCATGCCGCGCGAGGGTTGGGAGGTCTCCGCGTGGACCGAAGATTCGCTCGACGACGGCACACGCCGCGAAGTGGTCATGGGTCTCCGGCGCGTGCCCGGCGCGGGAGAGCCGCGCGCGCCGCTCGATGGTGTTCAGTTTCATCCCGAGAGTTTTCTCACCACGGAAGGACCGCGCTTGCTGGCGAACTTTCTCGGCCTGGGAGCACCGAAGCCCTCGGGAGTATGATCCCTCCCCCATGTCGTACTCGCCCACCGCAGCCGAGGAGAGTGTTCGCATCGCACGGGGGATTCTGGCCGCCGCAGCCCCTGACCGAATCGTCCTTTCCGTTCCGAACACCGACTACCAACTGCACCTGATCGTCGAGCACCCGCCAACGACGCCCATCGGGAAGCGGATCGCGGGCGTGATTCGGGCGCAGGGCCGCAGAATTGACGTCGTTCAAACGGGCGGCAGCTACATCGAACCGGTCTACGGCCGGCCTCGCCGGATCCAGGGCCCGATCGTGGCGATCGACCCGGCGACTCAAGCGGTGACCGTGGATGCCGCCGTGCCCATCGTGTGCAAGACCGATGGGCGGCAGAGGGCGGAACAATTCCGCATCGGGGACTTTGTGGCGCTGGATCTGATTCCCGGAGCGTTCTTCGCGCCCGTCGAATGACCGTCAGTTGAGCGGCTCGGTCGCCACTCCCAAGATTCGGCTCCGATGGACGGCCGACGGTTCGTCCGCCGTCGAATCACCCGCCGCATCCGGCTCGGAGTCGATTGACGTCAGTCCGAGCAGCCCGTCCCATTCGCTTCGGCGCAAGGCGCTCTTGGGAGAATCCGGAATCGGCGTGCCTCGATGAGCCTGGCTCTCGGGCGAACGCCCGGCGCTGGCCGGGTTCTCCATCATGGTTCCATCTCTCTCGCCGGCGGGTCTGACGACACTCCGCGGCGAGCGCTCCTGTGACGGAGACATCCTACGGGCGAATCCCACAAAGGTGAACTGCGAATCTGTGAAATCTGACTTCACTCGGAGTTCGGGTTGAAGATCCAAGCGATTCGACGCAAACGATCAGCGTTGCTTGGGGGTCTTCCGTTGGATGGCGGCAGGCCGTCTGAATTACAGCGAACTGGTGGCTGCGTGGCTGCCCGTCTTCGGCAACGGTTTGGTTCAAGCGACGGTCTCGAACCGGCGAGACTGGCGCGCCGCTTGCTAGGAGTCGGCTCGGCGCACCGCTTCACAGAATGCCGCGATGAGCGCGGGGTCCTTCACGCCGCGCTCGCGTTCGACGCCGCTGGACACGTCGACGGCATACGGGCGCACAACCGCGATGGCTTCCGCGACGTTTGCCGGTGTCAGGCCCCCGGCGAGGATCAGGGGATGGTCGCACGCGTCGCGTACCGCCGCCAAGGCGCGCCAGTCCAGAGTCGTGCCCTCGCCGCCCGCGGACCCGTCCACCAGCACCGCGTCCACTTCATCGATCCGGCTCCAGCGCCGCAGTTCGCTTTCGATCGAAGCAGTTTCGAAGCGAACGGCCTTGATGATCCAAGGGCCGCACTCGCGCACGAGCGGCTCGCTCTCCTGCCCGTGGAGCTGACCGTAGTCAAAAGGGCAGACCTCCTTGACGTCAAAGAACTCGCGCGCCCGGGCGTTCGCGAAGAGCCCGACTCGCATGACGAACGGCGGAAGCAGGCTCGCGATCTCCCACGCAGCCTCCGGCTCCAGGTAGCGCGGCGAGGATGCCACGAAGTTCAGGCCGATCGCATCGGCGCCACACTCGACGGCGCAGAGGGCCGTCTCTGCGTCGCGCACGCCGCAAATCTTGATCCGGGTCCGGGGCATATGCGGGGCAGAGCCGAGAGAAGGGCGTCGAGTGCGAGGATACAAGCGCCGAGCCAGCGCAGGTTACTTCTCAACCAAGTTCAAGTGCGAGTTCGTCCAGAAGTCGGCGCTGCTCTTCGGAGAGCCTGGCGGCGTTGATCTCGCGCAAATGCGACTTGGCCCGCAGCGGGTCGTTGAGATAGCGGGCATTGATCAGCGCGAGCATCAGGCGGACGTGCTCAACCTCCCGGTCGTCGGGGCACTTCTTGAGAAACACGGCATACGCGATCGACGCCGTCTGGTGGCGACCGGCGGTGAAGCAGTAATTGGCCATCTCGAGCTGTGCGGCGCGTCCTAAGTGCTGCTCGCCGGAATCATCGAGGAGTTCCTCGAAGAGCGCGGCGGCGGCATCAGGAGATCCGGAGCCCAGGCGCTGAACAATCATCGCGCGCCGCCGGGCAACCGCTTCCAGATCGGACTCGGCCTGCTCCTTACGAACGCGGGCGCTCCGATCGAGTTCGTGCTTCCATGGCGTCTGGCCCGCGGTGGTCAGTTCCCTGAATGCTCTGCGTCGTGCGGCCTGCCGCCCGATGCTGAACAGGTCGTAAGGCTCCCGGGTGAGCAAGTGCGTCGCCAGCAGGAGAAACGAGATGCCGCTTCCGAAGGCGTACCCGCCGAGGTGCGCGAGCAGGGCGATGCCGCGGTCCGCGCCGAGTCCGTGGAACACGGTGTCTTTCAGAATCGCCGCGAAGATCAGCCAGAACGCGGGGATCTCAAAGGACCCGATGACGAAAAAGATGATGAACACTCGCACCAGCGTCTTGGGGAACAGAACGAGGTAGGCGCCCGTGACCGCCGCGATCGCACCGCTGGCTCCGATCACGGGAGGCGCGGCCTGGTCCGGCGCTGCCGAGGCAAAGAACAGATGAACGGCCCCCGCCGCGGCCCCGCCAACTACGTAAAAGGCGAGGAAGCCGGCCCGCCCGAGCCGGTCTTCGACGTTGGGCCCGAACACCCAGAGGAACAGCATGTTGCCGAGCAAGTGCATGATCCCGGCGTGCAGAAACTGGTAGGTGACGAACGACCACGGGCGCAGCGTGGGTTCAAACAGCCAGAGGGATTGCAACAGAGCATCGTGCGCATCCGGGTGGAGCCGACGGTAGATCGCACCGGCCAGTGCCACGGCGATATTGACGCCGACCAGCGCGTAGGTCACCAGTGTCGGGCGGCGAAGCGGGCGGTCTGTTCCGTATGGGATCAGCACGGAACGGGCAGAATGCTAGAGGGGTCGATCACACGGCCGGCGATCACTCGGTCCTCGATCAGATCGCTCGACCAGTTGTAGATCAAGCGGCCGACCAGGTGTTCGTCGTTCCACGCCTCCGGGGTGCGAAGGACAAGCAAGTCCGCGTGAGCCCCCTGCTGGATTACGCCGGCATCGGGCCATCCGAGCAGGGCAGCGTTGGTCCGGGTGATCATGGTCCAAGCTTCCGCGGGCGTCGGGATGTGAGCGTTTGAACCGCCCATCGCCCGGGACTTGGCGGTGTCGATCATGGCTCGGGCAACCCTTGGCATGGCGATATCGGGCCCCGCGGCGACGTCCGAGCCCAGCGCGAGGCGAACGCCCCAGCGCCGCGCGGACGGCAGGTCAAACATGCCGGCTTGGAGAAAAGTGTTGGCACCCGGGCAGTGCACGACGATCGACTTCCGTTCGGCAATCAGTCTCCATTCTTCGTCGGACAGGTGGACACAATGGGCCAGCAGGGACGCTTCCGTCAGCAAGCCGAATCGGTCGTACACGCCTGTGTAATGCCGGTCGGTCGGAAACAGCGAGGCGACTTTGGCACATTCCGCGCGGGTCTCGGCCAGGTGCGTCTGCACGAAGAGCCCGGCCCGTTCCCGGACGATCCAACCGACCTCCGCGAGCAGTCCCTCCGAGCACGAGACCGCGAAGCGCGGGTTCACCGATACCTGATGCCGCGGACTGCCGTCCAGACCTGACAGAAGGGGCGATCGGACAGGGCGCTGAGCGGCGCGATCACGGTCTTCTGCGGTCAAGGTGTCGGGAGCCTCGCGATCCATCGCAACGCGCCCGACAACAAACCGCATCGGAGACCGGGCAGTCAGGAAGGATGCCGCGAGAAACGCGGGCTCAGCGTGACTGGTGAGGTAGCCCGCGAACCCCGCGGTGCCCTGAGCCAGCATCCGGCGAACAGCCGTCGCCGTGTCGCTCAGGGCCTTGCCCCTCCCCCACCATTCCTCAGCGGGAAAGATCACCCGGCGGAGCCAGTCGAGCAGCTCCATCCCATCGCATCCGACGCTTTCGATCTGAGGCAGGTGGATGTGCGCATCCGTGAACGCGGGGATCACGAGTCGCTCGCGTCCTCCGACCGCGGGCGGAGCCAGCGAACGCGGAATCTCACCCGTCCCGATTTCGACGATCCGGCCATCGGCGATGGTCAACCACCCAAGCTCCGGCCGAACCGTGGGGTCGAGCAGCAATCGACCTTGCACGCTGAGTTGCGCCGACTTGTGTTGGTCAAAGGGCATGGGTCAGGCCGTGCCTTCAAGCCGTTCGGAACCAGACGTTTTTAGCAGGACGAAGCAAGGGATGTCGGGAACCGCAAACCGCGACTCTTCTCATTTGAAGGCCCGGGGATCGGTCCATATAGTGGCCGCCCCGGTGCGCGCGGGCCGGCGATGTGCCATCTCTGGGGGGAATAAGGCCTGACGCGTGCGCACCTTCACCATGATCGTCACAGGAGTTCGCCTCCAATGACCGCGCTGTCGTCCAAGGGGCTCGAGGGGGTCATCGCCGCCGAGACGAAGATCTCCTTCATCGATGGCGAAAAGGGGATCCTCGAGTACGTGGGGATCGCCATCGACGATCTGGCGCGGCACTCGACATTTGAAGAAACCGTCTATCTCTTGTGGAACCTGCATCTGCCATCGAAAGCGGAACTCGACTCGTTTGCGCGCGACCTGCGCGCGCGGTACGAGCTCCCGGCGGGAATGGACCGGCGAATCGGGTCGCTCCCCAAGGATGCGCAGCCGATGCACGTGCTTCGCACTTTGGTCTCGTCGCTGGCCATGTTCGATCCGGCGCCGAACGCCACGGACGTGCCAAACGCCAGGAACAAGGCTCTGAACACCCTCGGTCAGGCGCCCGGACTTGTGGCGGCCTTCGACCGGTATCGCCGGGGGCTTGCGATGGTGCCACCGGATGCGAATCTGTCGTTCGCGGCCAATTTTCTTTACATGCTCAACGGCCGGCGCCCAACGCCGACGATGGAGCGCGCATTCGACACGTGCATGATCCTGCACGCCGACCACGGACTGAACAACAGCACTTTCACGGCTCGTGTGATCGCGAGCACGCTCAGCGACGTCTATTCCGCGATCACCGGCGCGATCGGCAGCCTGCGCGGCCCGCTGCATGGCGGGGCCAACGAGGATGTGATGCGGATGCTCAACGAGATTCCGACGCCGGGCGACGCCGAGCGCTACATCCGTGACAAACTGGCCCAGAAGGCCAAGATCGCCGGATTCGGGCACCGCGTCTACAAGGCGTACGACCCCCGCGCGACGTACCTCAAGACCCTCGCTATGCAACTCGCGGCCGACACCGGCAACCAGGCGCTCTACGAGAAGAGCCAGGCCATCGAGCAGGTGATGCTGCGCGAGAAGGCGGCCAAGGGCATCTACCCCAACGTGGACTTCTATTCGGCCACCACGTACCACTGCATCGGCCTGAAGCTCGATCTGTTTACTCCGATGTTCGCGCTGAGCCGCATCGCCGGCTGGGCCGGTCACATATTCGAGCAACTCGCGGACAACCGGCTGTACCGCCCCAGCGCCGAGTATGTCGGGCCGCACGATGTCGAATATGTGCCGACGGAGCGGCGCGGCTCAGGCCACGCCTGAGGCCTGTCGCTCCGGGTGCTGTGCTCTGAGCGACCCGGGCGCGGGTCGCTCCTGATTCTCCTTGAGGTATCGCGATGCTTGCTCGGCGAGCAGCCGCCAGCAAGGCTGATCGCTCGCCATGAAGCGCGGGATCCAGACTCCGTCGAGGATGCGTCCCTTGCCGCCGATTGGGAAGACCGACCCGAGATAGTGGAGCACGCGAACCGTCCTGCCCGACGGCAGTCCCGGCTCGCGCCAGTGAAACTCCTCGGGCAGTAGCGCATACCGCATCCCAAGCTTCATGAGGGTGGCAGGCACCGCGATCTGGTTCGTGTGCACCCGTGGGAAATACGGGCCGAGGATGAACCGAGCCGCATCTGGCCGCTTCCAGAAGCGGCGGTTCCACTGAATCTTCGCCCACTGGAGCGGGTTCCAAGTGGTGCCGCGCATCTTTCGGTAGAGGTGCCTGGTCATGGGGAGCACGGCTCGTCCAAACTCTTTGAACCGCGAGCCACGAATAAGGAACACGCCGTTGTTGAACACCGGGTAGCCATCGGATGGGAAGGACGCGTCCCGGTAATCGTCGATTTCCCGGCGGGATCGCCCGGAGGCCCACGCGAAGAGCCGCGCGCAACCCCACGCCTGTCGTTTCACTTCGGGCGCGGCAATGAAGTCGGTTTTCGTGTGCTTCAGAAGGTCAGCCAGCGGGTCCAGGGCCGCAGTCACAACCGTGTCGCAGTCCAGTTGGAGCACCCAATCCGCCTCGTGCAAGCCGGGAGCGCCGAACATGTTCCAACGGTTCGTAAACCGGAGCGAGCGCGAAAGGCGCGGCCCGATGGTCGTGTGCACCTGAAATCGGCGTTGAATCTCCTCCGTCACTCGGGCATCGGCCCGCTCGTTGAACACCACGTGCACCGGCGCTTCAGCGAAGCGGCCCGCGCTGCGCCGGATGGACCACAGACAAAGCCGCAACTGATCGACAAAGGGCGGCGTCGATTCGGCGACAAGCACGATGCGAAGATCGAGAGTCATACCGGCCGCGAATCAGCGGTGCGGACCCGCACTCAAATCGGACTCCTTGGCCCGCCGGATTTGAGCATCCTATCCGACGAAGAGCCACGACGCGCTTGAGCGGCTTCCGGGCGCACGGGAAACGAAGGCTCATACGCGACTTCGGACTTATAGGCGCGAACTTGCTCGGCGAGCAGCCTCCACCCCGGATGCTCGCTCCGACTGAACCTGTCGAGCCAGTCGCCGCGCAGGACGGCCCCTTTCTCTCCGATCGGGAACCGAGCACCGAGGTAATGCAGGATTCGGACCCGCCGGCTGTCCGGAGGCGCCTCCACATTCCGCCAGTTGAACTCGGGGGGCAGGAGGGCGTACTTCATGCCGAGATGCAGCAGCGTCGCGCCGATCGCGACCTGGTTGGTGTGGATGCGCGGAAAGTACGAACCGATCACGAGGTGGTGGTGGCGCCTTCGCTTCCAGAACCGCCGGTTCCACTGCACCTTCATCCACTGAATCGGGTTGAGCGTCGTGGCTCGCATCTTGGCGTGGAGCCGTTTGCTCATCCGGACCGTCTCGTGGGCGAGGGCGGGCACGGCGGCGCCTCGCACGGCGAAGACCCCGATGTTGAACACCGGATAACCGTCTGAAACGAAGTCAGGATGTCGGAACGCTTCGATCTCCTCGGGCGTGCGACCGGTCACTTGTCGCAGCGTGCGATCGAGTCGCCAGGCCTGGCGGCTCTGTTCAGGTGCGGATGCAAACTCCGCCGTGGTCGATGCGAGCCACTCGCGGAGCGGATCGAGCGGGGCCGTCACGACCGTGTCGCAGTCAAGGAACACCATCCAGTCGGCATGTTCGATCTCCGGTGCGCGGAAGCAGTTCCATTTGTTCGTGAATCTCAGCGACGTTGAGATGCGCGGCGCGACAACAGTCCGGGCCTCGAAACGCTCGCGAAGTTCCGCCGAAAACGCCCCATCTTCCCGCTCATTGAAGACCACGGTGATCGGCGCATCCGAGAGCGCGCCGGCGTTCGTCCGGATCGACCAGAGATTCAGACGCAGCATCGCTGCGAAGTCTTCGGTGGCCTCCGCAACCAGCACGATACTCAGCTTCACGTCTGCGGCGCTCCCGCCAAGACGTATCCCGATCGCTCGGGATGCTTCGAGGCGACCGTGCGGGGGCTCGAGTGTTCCGGGCACAGCCCCGACTCATCCACGACCAGATCTCGAAACACGCATGCCGGATCGGCCGAAGGGTCGCGGAAAAACTCACCCGCCGCGAGATCTGCCGCCATCGGTCGGTACACCGGAATGCACAGGCCGCCCGCCGGCAGATTGGTCAGTTCTCCGATCTTGATCGATGTTCCATGTACATACACATCGGCGCGGATGTAGTCGAACCCGCCGGCCACTTTCCGGCACACATCGAGCAAGGCCGCCAAGTTTGGGGGGCGCGGCACCGTCGAGCCGAGCGCCAGCCTGCCGTATCGCATGTTCAGCGGGAGCCATGACGGGGTGTAAAGGCGCGTTGCGTGGACCTGGAAGCGATTCAGATCCACGCCGATGAACTTGGGTTCTCCGCCAAAGCAGTGAACCTTGAAGTCCGAGGGCGACACGGCCGCGCCAAATACAAAGGGTTCGACGATCACGCGACCGCACAGGTCGCGATAGTTCCTCTCGCGCAGACGTTTCGAGTAATCGATCTTGAGCCACCGGCACAGCCGCTGCCGATCGACCGGCTCGCTGCCGGAGCGCCTCACGATGATCTGGCCCGACATGTGCGTCGGCTTGATGACGCATTCATCCGGAAACTCGAATTCTCGGATCTCCTCCGGCGTGCGGAGCACCGCGAGCGTGGGCACAACGTACTGCACACCTGCACGTTCGGCCACAAACCGCTTCATGCAGTGCTTGTCCGAGATGAGCCTGCGCAAGGGGCTGTTCATCTCTTCAGACAGGCGACGAGCGAAGTTGTGGTCGGTGTACGAGCGGGGCCGGGTCAGTCGCGGCGGGCGGCCGGTCTTCGCCACGTGGTACAGGATGCTCCAGAGCCGATCACCGGTCTCGGTTTGAGGCAGGAATTGCAGCAGCCTTCGTGTACGCCCCATGACCACTCCCGCCCAACTTGGCCGCAGGTGAATCCCCGATGCTAACGGCTTGCCAGATTCACGACTGGCCCGTTCGAGAAGTCGCGCTGCGCTCGCGCCGCGAATCCGATCCCGCTCCAGAGTCGATGAACGAGTGCAATTCGCGCGATGGATCCGCCCCGGGTTGATCAAAGAATCGGCCCGTCGCTGCTTCCGCCCCCCTTGGCTCGTAATCCTGAAACCGCATCCCGCCCATAGGGAGATTCGTCAATTCACCCACCTTCAGGTCTCGCCCGTTGCTGTAGAGATCCACTCGGATGAAATCAAAGTCCGCCGACAGCGCGCGGCTGACATGCAGCATCTCCTCCAGATTCTCCGGCGGGGGCTCCACCGGCGCCAGGCCGGTGCCGTGTCGAATCGTCAGCGGCGCCCACTTCGGCGTGTAGAAGCGCTGCATCGTCACACCGTCAAGATTCATCGAAACGCGGACAAACTTCGGTTCCCCGCCGAAGCAGTGGACTCTGTAGTCCTGCGGAATCCTGGCGTCGCCGAAAACGAACGGCTCGACGATGATCCTTCCCGGCAGGCCGCGATAGTTCGCCTCTCGCCAGAGATTCGAATAGTCGTACGAGAGAAGCCGGCACAGCATGGCCCGATCGATCATGTCGGCATCGCTTCTCCGGAATTGTCCAGCGCCCGACATGTGCGCGGGATTGACGACGCATTGATCCGGGAATCGGTATTCGTGGACCTCGGCGTCGCTGCGCAACAGCGCGACCGTCGGCACGGTGTAGCGGTGACCGACCTTCTCGCTCACATAGCCCTTCACTTCATACTTGTCCGTCACGCGCCGGCGCAAGGGACTGACCAGATCCTGTGAAAACCTACGCGCAAAGAGGTGCTCCGCGAGCGTCCGAGGCCGCCGGATCCGCGGCCACGAGCGGCGATGCGTCAGGTAATGGAGAATGCTCCAGACCGCGTCTCCGGGGCGATTCCGCGGCAGGAAGCGGAGGATTGTTCGCATGCCGCCCATGCCCGGGGCACTTCCCTTCACATCAGAATCGGTGCATCGGTCGATGCTATCGCAACCGACAGGTGGTGCCACACTCCCACGGCCCAATCATGGGACTGCCCGTCGCTCGTTCACGAGCGCGAGCAAACGATCGGGATCGTTGCGCGCCTCACCATCGATGAATTGGCGGAGCACTTCAACGGGGTCTGCACTCTGCTCGCGAAAAAACCTCCCAACGGCATGTTCCGCCTCCGGCGGCTCAAGCACGCGCCAGCGCAGGCCTGCGCCCGGTAGGTTCGTGAGTTCGCCGACCTTGATTTCTTGGCCGTTGGAGTAGAGGTCCACACGCACCGAGTCGAATCCAGCGGCCAGTTTCCGCGTGATCTCGATCATTTCGTCCAGATTCCGCGGCGCGGGCTCGATCGGCCCCGGCGTGTGAACGTGCCGGATTCTGAGCGGCGTCCAATCTGGCAGGTAGAGGCGCTGCGTGAGCGACGTGAACCGCCCGGCAGCGACCTGGACGAACTTGGGTTCGCCGAACCAGCAATGAAACTTGTAGTCCGGGGGCACCGCAGGGCCGCCAAAGACAACGGGCTCCACAATGATTCTGCGCGGCAGTCCCCGGTAGTTCGGCTCGCGCATGAAGTCGTAGTAGTCGAAGTCGAGCATGCGCTTGAGGCGCGCCCGGTCCACAGTGTCCGACGCCAGGAGGCGTCTCTGCTGCCCACCGGACATGTGTGCCGGCTTGATGAAGCACGGCGGCGGGAAGTCGTAGCGGTCGATCGCTTCATCGCTGTCGAGGATCGCCAGGGTCGGCACACAGTATTTCCGTCCGATGCGCTCGCTAATGAACTCCTTCACCTCGACCTTGTCGGAGACGCGCCGGCGAAGAGAGCTCATCAGATCCTTGGAGAACCGCTGCGAAAAGAGATGCTCGCAATACGTCCTGGGCTGCCGCAGCCGCGGCAGGCGGTACCGATGGCAGACGAAGTACAGATAACTCCATATCGCATCGCCGACGCGATTCCGTGGCAGTATCGCGCTGAGCAGCTCTCGGTTCTTGATCATTCGGACCCTTGTGCAATTCCTGTCGGCGCAAGCGCCGCCGCAGGAATCGGCGCCGCCACGATGGGCTCGGGCACACACGAGTCCGGAGCGACGGTTAGCAGAGCTCGATCCGGGTCGAACCGATCGATGAACGGCGCGAAGACCCGCGACGGTTCGGCTTCGGGATCGCGGAACAATTGGGCCGCGGCTAGATCCGCCGCGCGCGGCCGCATCGACGGGTAGTGCATCCCGGCGCCCGGCAGGATTGTGAACTCGCCGACCTTCACGTCTGTCCCGTTGCTGTACAGGTCCACGCGCAGGAAATCGAAGTCCTTCGCCAGCGCGCGGCACACATCGAGCAGCTCATCGAGATTCGCCGGCGCTGGCTCGCTGACTCCGATCTTCGAGTGCGAATACGTTGCCTTCAGCGGCTCCCACCGCGGCGTGTATAGCCTCTGCGTCGATGCGCCGAAGCGGTCCAGCACGACCATGATCAGCTTTGGTTCGCCGTGGAAGCAGAACACCTTGATGTCGCTCGGGACAAAGTCGCCGCCGAACACAAATGGTTCGACAAGGATCCCGTGGGCAATGCCGCGATAGTTCGCCTCCCGCCACTCCTCGGAGTAATCCGCGTCAAGCGCCCGGTGGAGCCGCCCGCGATCGATGGCCGCCTCCGGGCTGCGCTTCAACTGCACGCGCCCGGACATGTGCGAGGGCTTCACCACGCAGCGTTCGGGAAACTCAAAACGATCGATCTCTTCGTGAGAGCGCAGCAGAGCAAGCGTTGGAACGGAGTAACGCTCACCGACCCGGTCGTTGATGTAGTCCTTCGCGAGAATCTTGTCGCACAGCGCGCACCGGCGCGGATCGACCAGCCAGTCGCCGTATCGCCGCGCGAAGAGATGTTCCGTAAAGGTCCGCGGGCGTCGAAGGCGCGGCAGCCGGTACCGGTGGGTCAGGAAGAAGAGCGTGCTCCAGATGGCATCGCCCGCACGAGTCCGCGGCAGGTAACGAAGCACTTTCCGCGTGCCGCCCAAGTTCGAGAGTCTCCAGGCGCCGAATCCGTCGGGCTGACCCTGCGACTTAGCGAGCCTAACTCAAGCCGATGTAGCCGCCCAAGGCAGGCCCGTACTTGACGATCAAGCCCGCGAACACGACCGAAACAATCGAGATCAGCTTGATGAGAATGTTCAGTGAAGGGCCGGATGTGTCCTTGAAGGGGTCGCCGACTGTGTCGCCGACGACGGTCGCCTTGTGATCGTCCGAGCCCTTGCCGTAGACGTACGCCGTGCCGCGACCCAGACGCTGGAGTTCTTCGGCCTTGGCGAGCAACGCCTCCCGAATCTCGGCCGGCACGCGCTCCCGCAGCTCCGGCTTCGACAGGAAGTCATCCGCGGTCATCCGCCCGAACGACTCGATGAGTTTCTTGGCGTTGTCCCATGCCCCGCCTGCGTTGGCCATGAAAATGGCGACGGCGAAGCCGCTGGTCAGGCCGCCCGCGAGCAGCCCCACCACGCCCGGAACGTCCAGGGCCAGGCCGACCAGCAGTGGCACCACGATGGCCAGCAAGGCCGGAACAATCATCTCCCGTTGCGCCCCCGCGGTCGCGATGGAGACGCACCGGGCGTAATCGGGCAATTCCGCGCCGTCGTGCGTGATCCGCTTGGGCCAGGTCTCCGGATCCGCCACTTCCGACTCGCTGAGCCCGGAGGCACGAAGCGCTTGCCGCATTCGCGAAAACTGACGACGACACTCCTGCATCATGGCGTATGCAGCCCGGCCCACCGCGCTCATGGTCAGAGCGCAGAACAGGAATGCCAGCAGCACGCCGATGAAGACCCCTCCGAGCACTTTCGGGTTCGTAAGCGAGATGTCGTAATACGTCGCCACATCACTCAGCGCGCCGTTGCGAGTTCCGATGAGTTCAAACGCGTACTCGTGCGCGTGCTCCCCGTGCGCGATCTCGGCCGAGACGACGAAGCGGCGGGCCCGCTCGATCGTGGGCTCATCGGCGTGCTGGTGATCATCGCCCTCGTGTTCCTCGTGATCGTGGGTCGCCTCTTCGCCGAAGCGCGGGAGCGGCTTGACCGCGAACACCTGACCGACCTTGACGGTCTCCTCGAAGTGGGTTCCCAGCAGCTGCACGCGGTCGACGATCAAGGCACAATCAATGTGCGACCCGCCCCCCGGAAGCGGCTTGTAGACCGCGAAGCGATGATCGCCGAGGTAATACGCCATCGCGTTGCCGGGCCGCATCGCCGCGGCATCGGCGGCCTGCCCGGATTGGATCATGGGGGCCATCCGGCTGACGGCCTGAGTGGTCAATTGCGTCTGCACGACCTGGATGTAAGCCGCGAAGAGCGCCAGTGCGGTGAGCGCAGCCGACCCGATGGCGAACCCCTTGCCGGTGGCCGCGGTCGTGTTCCCGAGGGAATCGAGCATGTCCGTGCGCTGGCGCACGAACGCCGGCTGGCCGGACATTTCGGCGTTGCCGCCGGCGTTGTCGGCGATCGGACCGTAGGCGTCCGTCGCGAGCGTGATGCCGAGCGTGGCCAGCATGCCCACCGCCGCGATGGACACGCCGTAGAGGCCCATCAGGAAGTTCTGCGCTCCGCCGGCGAATGCGAACGAAGCAAGCACCGCCACGACGACGGTGATCAGCGGGACCCACGTGGACTTCATGCCCTCGGCGACGCCCCCGATGATGACGGTCGCCGGGCCCGTGAGCGCCTGGATCGAAATCCGGCGCGTCGGCGCGTGTTCGTACGAGGTGAAGTACTCAGTCGCCGAAGCGATGACGAGACCGGCGACCAACCCGGACACGATCGAAAGCCCTAATCCCCACCAGCGAAAGTGCTCGCCCGTCTGCACCAACGGGTTCTTTCCGAGCAGGAAAAAGAGCGCCGCGAACGACAGCGCTGCGATCATCGCCGACGCCACCCAGACGCCGGAGTGCAGCGACTTGAGCAACTGGGCAAACGAAGCATCTTCACGGGCACGCACTACAAAGATCCCGGCGATCGAGCAGAGGATGCCTACACCCGCCAGCAGCAGCGGCGCCGCCGCCAGCAGCGTGGCAAGTGTTTCCTTCTCGCCGCCCGCAGCACCGGGCAGCGTGAACGCCGCCGCGGCCCCCAGCGCCATCGTGGCGAGGATGGAGCCGTAGTACGACTCGTAGAGATCAGCGCCCATGCCGGCCACGTCGCCAACGTTGTCGCCGACATTGTCGGCGATGGTCGCGGGGTTGCGCGGGTCGTCCTCCGGGATACCGGCCTCGACTTTTCCAACCAGGTCAGCGCCGACATCCGCGGCCTTGGTGTAGATGCCGCCGCCGACGCGCGCGAACAGCGCTTGGGTCGAGGCTCCCATGGCGAACGAGAGCATGATCGTCGTGAGTTCCCGGATGTCGCCGGAGAGGCCGAGCGAGGGCCCGACCGAATTGAGCAGCAGGAACCATACTGAAGCATCCAGGAGCGCGAAGCCAACGACGTTCAGGCCCATCACCGCGCCCGAACGAAACGCGACAGTTAAACCGTCGTTGAGCGACTGCTTGGCGGCGAACGCGGTCCGCGCCGACGCATTGGTCGCCGTCCTCATGCCGAGCCACCCGCAGATGCCGGAGAAAAGGCCTGCGATCGGCACGCCGATCATCGAGAGAGCGGGTTGAAGTCCCAGCCAGGCGGAGAGCGCGAGCAGACCGACCAGGAGAACGAACACGAGCGCCACCACCCGATACTGACGCTTGAGATAGGCCATGGCGCCCTGGCGCACCGCCTCCGCAATCCGCACCATCTCCGGCTCACCTTCGGGGCGCTGCATGACTGACTTGGCGAACCCTCGCGCCATGATCAGCGCCACGATCGCTCCGATCGGCGCTAGCCACACAAGCAGCGGGAGCGATGAGAGCGAATTCGAAGCCTGTGCCAATGTGATTCCCTCGCGCATGACATCCCTCGGAAGAGCGAGCGTTCGGTGACCGGGCCACCGGCGGCGGCCGAGATTAGCAGAGCGCATCGGGCGATGGCGGCCCGAGCGGTCCTCTGGCGGCCGCGGGCGACCGTGCGGATCGATTCGCTGTTAGAGCGACTTCGTTCGGCCGCCGAGGTCCTTGGCGATTTGCATGCCGTAGAAGGAGCGGCCGACGAAGAAGATCGACACGGCGAAGAACACGCCCGCGAGCAAGGTCGTGAGCGTGCTCCCGCGATCGCGCGCCAGGCTCACCGCCAGCTCGACGGCGAGCAAGCCGAAGAGCGTCGTGAACTTGATGACGGGGTTCATGGCGACGGACGAGGTGTCCTTGAAGGGGTCGCCCACGGTGTCGCCTACCACGGTCGCGGCGTGGAGGTCGGTGCCTTTCTGCTTGAGCTCGACTTCGACGACTTTCTTGGCGTTGTCCCAGGCGCCGCCGGCATTCGCCATGAAGATCGCCTGGAAGAGGCCGAACAAGGCGATCGAAATCAGGTAGCCGATGAAGAAGAACGGCTCGACGAACGCGAACGCCAGCGTCGCGAAGAACACGCCCAGGAAGATGTTGAACATGCCTTTCTGCGCGTACTCGGTGCAGATCGTCACCACGCGCCGGCTGTCCTCGACGCTCGCCTTCTCGGCCTTGTCGAGGCGGATATTGGCTTTGATGAACTCGACCGCGCGGTAGGCGCCGGTCGTAACCGCCTGCGTCGAAGCTCCGGTGAACCAATAGATCATCGCGCCGCCCATGACGAGGCCTAGGAGGAATGGCGGGTGCAAGAGCGAGAGTTTCTCGAGGTCTTTCGTCAGGCCCTGCGTGAGCATTACGATGATCGAAAACACCATGGTCGTCGCGCCCACCACCGCGGTGCCGATCAGCACCGGCTTGGCGGTCGCCTTGAACGTGTTGCCCGCCCCGTCATTCTCCTCGAGGAAGTGCTTGGCCCGCTCGAAATCCGGTTCAAACCCGAAAGACTGACGCAACTCCTCGTGCACGCGCGGCATCGTCTCGATCGTCGACAGCTCGTACACCGACTGAGCGTTGTCGGTCACGGGCCCGTACGAGTCCACGGCGATGGTCACAGGGCCCATGCCGAGGAAGCCGAACGCGACGAGCCCGAACGCAAACACCGCCGGTGCGATCATGATCGCGGGGTCGGTCGGGAACAGCGTGCTGACGAAGTACGCCGCGCCCATCAGGATGATGATGGCGACGCCGAGCCAGTAGGCGGAGAAGTTGCCCGCCACAAACCCGGACAGGATGTTGAGCGACGCTCCGCCTTCCTTGGAGGATGTGACGACCTCGCGCACGTGCCCGGAATGCATCGACGTGAACACCTTCACGAGCTCCGGGATCACGGCGCCGGCGAGCGTCCCGCACGTGATGATCGTCGACAGTTTCCACCACAGCGATCCGTCGCCGAGTTCGGCGATGAGCAAGTAAGACGCGACGTAGGTCAGCACCACCGAGACGAACGAGGTGAGCCAAACAAGCGTGGTCAGCGGATGCTCGAAGTTCATCGAGTCGGCGTCGCGGTACCGCCCGGAGGCCATGAACTCATTGATCTGGTAGGAAAGCCCGCTCGCGATGACCATCACGATGCGCATCACGAAGATCCAAACGAGCAGCTGCACCTGCACAATGGGGTCGGGCACGGCAAGCAGGATGAACGTGATCAGCGCCACGCCGGTCACGCCGTAGGTTTCAAAGCCGTCGGCGCTCGGCCCGACCGAGTCGCCGGCGTTGTCGCCCGTGCAGTCCGCGATCACGCCGGGGTTACGGGCGTCGTCCTCCTTGATCTTGAAGACGATCTTCATCAGGTCCGAACCGATGTCGGCGATCTTGGTGAAGATGCCGCCGGCGATGCGCAGCGCCGCGGCGCCCAGCGATTCGCCGATGGCGAAACCAATAAAGCACGGCCCGGCAAGATTGCCGGGAACAAAGAGCAGAATGACGAGCATGATCAACAGCTCGACGCTGATCAGCGCCATGCCGATCGACATGCCCGCCTTGAGCGGGATCGCGTAGCACGGGTACGGCTTGCCGCGCAGCGCGGCGAACGCGGTCCGCGAGTTGGCAAACGTGTTGATGCGGATGCCGAACCAGGCGACACCGTAGGAGCCCGCCATGCCGACCATGCTGAAAAAGACGATGATGGCCAGCTTGTACGCCGGGAATCCGTGGTCGATCACATCGGGCTTTGCGGGATCAACGTGTGGGGCGAGCCAGCCGTAGTAGACCATCACCGCGGCGGTGATGAAAACCCACAGGATCATAAGAAACTTGCCCTGCTGAACGAGATACGCCTTGCACGTTTCGTAGATCAGGCTCGAGATGTCGAGCATGGACTTATGGACCGGCAGTGCGCGCAATTCCGAGTAGATCCGCAGTCCGAAGAGCAACCCGAGCACGCAGACCACCAGCCCGCCCATGAGCAGCGTGCGCCCGCCCACGCCCATGAACTCGACCTGATTCAGGTCGGGAAGCACGAGATTCGCCTCGCCTCCGGCGTGGGGCGCTGCCGCGCCGGCGCTCGAGGCGGCTTGTTGAACGGAGTTCGAAGCGTGGTCCGCGGCGTTCGACTGCGCCGGCGAGGGCATGGCGATCGCGCCGGCCACGAGCAACGTCAAGACTTGCACCAGTCGCGCGTTGAGCGCGAAGGTCAGCGATCGGGCTAGAGACAGCGGGAAGCGCCACTCCATCGATGTGGTACTCCAGTTAGGTCGTTCACGAATGACGGTTGATCGAAGGCCCGCTCGTAGCGGGTCCTTGAGGGATCCTGCTCAATGGATCGGATCGACGGTCACAAGGCCGTCGGAAAGTCGTTGTCCTTGGAGAGTTCGCCCGACCCGGCTCACGATCGGCCACCGCCCATGCCGTTGCCCGGGCCCCCGGGGCCCCCCGGACCGCCTGGGCCACCCGGCCCTCGACGTGTCGGCTTCAGCAGCCCGGCCTGAGCGAGCTGAGCACGTTTGATCCGTTTGCGCATATCGCGTCGCCGGCGTTCTGACGGCTTCTCGTAGTAGGCCTTGCGCTTGATGTCCTTCGTCAGGCCCTCTTTCTCGCACATCTTCTTGAAGCGCCGGAGCATCTGCTCGACGCCTTCACCTGCGCGGGCTTTGATCCGTATGGCCATGCGGGGTCGGTCCTTTGGTTCGGTTCGTCAGGGGGATATTCGGGTTGCGTGCGGGCGGGGAGTATCCCGGATTCCTTAGGGATTGGCAACTCTACCGCGAAGCGACCGGACGAGGCATTGCGGTGCTCGTGATCGATTTCAACAACCTGAGATTCGCCGCCGCAGCGCGAGGACGTGACCTGGAGCTTCCGTCCCTGCGACAGATAATCGACCTGAGCCGCTTTGCGCCCCGCGGCGCGATCGTCGTCTGCGATGGAGTGGCGCGCCGATCGGCACTCTCCGAGGACCTTTCGAATGAAAGCACGGATGCGGCGTGGCGCATCGTGTTCGCCGGTCCGCGATCGGACGCCGATTCCGTCATCGAGCGATTCCTGTCGGAAGAATCGGCTCCACGCCGACTTACCGTCGTCAGCACGGATCGAAGGGTTCGCGCTGCGGCAAGCCGGCGCGGCGCCGAGTCACTGACGAGCGAGCGGTTTCTCGAGATGTTGGGACGCGATGCTGCCGCGGCTCGCGGCCGGAAGCGCGCCGGACGGACCGAATCCCCTCTCAGTGAGCCGGAAGTGCAGGAATGGCTTCGCGTGTTCGCCTCGAGCGTTGAGGAAAAGCGAGCCGAACCGGCCCCTCCCGCCGCGGACGGGCTCAAAGGAGTCGATGCCGCGCTGCGCGAAGCCATTGAGCGTGGAGAATTGAACGCGGCCGACCTCGACATGGCGCGCTGGCTGAAGTCAACGGGTGATCCTTCGGGGGAGCGCGGCTGACTGGTCAGTGCGAAACGGGCCGCGTATCCTGCGGGTCCAAGCTTCACCGGAAGTGCTCGCGATCGAAGTGTGGGAGATCCCCGAATCCAAATGGCGACTAAAAAGCGGATCGCCGGAACTTCGGCTTCGGGAACGGATCATGGACGGAAGCGCGCTTCGCCGCGTCAGAGAAAGCCGGTGTCCGCGTCAGACCGCGCCCGCTCGTTTGCGGTCGAGGCCGCCCGGTGCCTGTTCGACGATAAGTGCACGGATGTCGTCGTGCTCGACGTTCGCGGACGCAGCCAGGTCACCGATTTCTTCGTGATCGGCTCGGGCACATCCGACCGGCAAATCGCCAGCGCCGCCGAAAACGTCGCCGAACTCGGCGAGGCCTCTGGTCACAGCCTGTTTCGATCCAATCTGCGGGAGCCAAAGAGCAACTGGGTCGCGTTGGACTTTGTCGACGTGATGGTCCATGTGTTCATGCCCGAGACGCGGCTGTATTACGACCTTGAAATGCTCTGGGGCGATGCGCCCCGGATTCCCTGGGCGCGTCGGGCAGCGAGCGCGAGCAAACCGCGCGCAAGAGCCCGGGCTGCGTCGCCGCGATAGCCGTCCACGGCGGGACCGCTCGCTCGCTCGGGCACATGTCGTGCCGCTTCGTCGCTGCGAGGCCTCATAGACTGAATTGCCATGGCCCGCGGTATATCGCTCGCCAACAAGTGCCAATTGCTGTTCGGCACCGCCGTGCTGCTGATCGTGACGGCCGCGCTGATCGTGCCGTGGGTTCGTCTCGCCCGCATCGTGGACGATGCCCAGGTTGAGAACTCGCGGCTCATCGCGGAATTGTGGGCCGAAGGGCCCCTGGCCGGTGCCGAGGCCTGGTACTACCAGCGACAGGACTCGGACGGCTTTCCGGTGCGGGGTGGGAGACGCGACCTCGAGGTGGATTGGTGGACCCCCGCCACGTGGGAGGAGGCCGAGTTTCGCAACGAGTTCCTTCGCGCTGCCAAGCGCCGGCTTCAGCGCGCCATTTCCGGGCAGGACGGGCCGGTCGAGCACTCGGAGGTGACCTGGGACGGACCGGACCGTGTGTACAAGATCGCGCGACTCGTCCGAAACGATGATGGCGACCCACGCGGCATTGTCGTCGTGGATCGCCGATCCGCCTCCGCTTCGAGCCAGTTGCTGCTCAACCGCGCCTACCTGCTGGCGGCCGGACTGATCGCCGGAACGCTGGCGGTGCTCGTCTTCTACGTCATCACGAAGAGGATCATTCTTCAGCCCGTGCGCGCCCTGCGCGAGACCGCGGAGCGCGTGCGAGAAGGCGATCTCACGATCCGTTCCGGCCTGAAGACCGGCGACGAGTTCGAGCAGCTCGCGGGCGCGTTCAACTCCATGCTCGCCAACCTCGAAGAGCAGCAGCAGTTGCTGCGCGGGATCAACCGAAGCCTCGACATGCGGCTGAATGAACTGGCTGAGCGCAACACCGCGCTGTATGAGGCCGCCCGACTCAAGGGTGAGTTTCTCGCCAATGTCAGCCACGAACTGCGGACGCCCCTGAACTCGATCATCGGCTTCGCGGAGATCCTGCAGGAAGTCGCTCGCCACGATGAAGGAGCGACCGGGGCGGACGGCGCCAGCCTCGCCAAGCGGAAGAGATACCTCGATCACATCGTGCTCGCCGGCCGGTCGCTGCTGGAGATGATCAACGAGCTTCTGGCCATGGCCAAGATCGAGGCCGGCAACATCGAACTGCACGTGCAGCGCGTCAACGTCGCCGAGACGTGCGAGGCGCTGATGGCGCTCATCAAGCCGCTGGCCGATCGCAAGCGGCTCCGTCTTACCTTGCAGTTGCAGGACGCGTCAGGCGCGTTCACGCACGATGCCCGGGGGGCCGATGTCCCTGCGATCGAGTCGGATCAGCAGAAACTCCAGCAGATCCTCTTCAATTTCCTTTCCAACGCCGTTAAGTTCACGCCTGAGGGAGGCGAAGTCGTGATCCGCGCTGAGCGCCTCGTCGGCGGCGATGGGCGGACACGCGTTCGCATCAGCGTGCTCGACACCGGCCCCGGCATCCCGCCCAGCCAGCACGAGTACATCTTCGAGAAGTTCAGCCAGCTGGACGGCGGTCACACCCGCGAGCATCAGGGCACGGGCCTTGGCCTGGCCATCGCCAAGGAGTTTGCCGAACTGCTCCAGGGTGAGATTCAGCTAGTCAGCGAGATCGGCCGCGGTTCAATGTTCAGCCTGATTCTGCCGCTGGCCATCGACGCGGCCCGAGTCAACGAAGCGAAACTCGAGCTCACCCAGCGCGCGGCACTCGCCGGCCGAGGGCGAAAAAAGGCCGAAAATGCGAAGTGGAGGGTGCAAGCGCGGGCGGATTAATCGAGTTCGAAGTCCGAAATCCGATTCCCCGATCAGGCCCGGTGCACAACCGCCGCCGCGTAGTGCCGGATCGCGTGGTGGCCCTTGTCCGACCAGTCGATCGCGATCACGTCGATGCGCACCGGCCGGTCCTGCCAGCCCCGAGTCGCCGCCAAGTGCCCGGCCACGCGGAGCAGTTTCCGTTGCTTCTGGGCCCCCACCGATGCCTCCGGGTTGATGTGCGGCTGATTCGGCTCGCCCTCCACGCGCGTCTTGACCTCCACCACGACGATGGTCCGTCCGTCGGGATCGAGGCACACCAGATCCGCCTCGCCGACCGTCGTCTCAACGTTGCGCCCCAGCACTCGATAGCCCGCGCTTTGAAGATGGCCAGCGGCCAGGCGCTCGCCGGCGCGGCCCAGCGCTTGGCCACGGGGCTTGTCACGTCCCAAGAGCCGAAGCAGCCAATGCCACATCACCGATCCGAGCCTGAAGGGGATCCGCCGTCCGAGCCCTGCTCAGAGAAGGATCGCTGAACCAGGTAGCGCTCGGCGGCGAATTCCAGCAGCTGCGCCGACATCGACTTGATGTCGCTGAACGACCCGCGGCGGAAGAGCTGTTCGAAATACCGGATCTCCTCCTCGCGCTGGCGCTCGGCGCGCAGGCGGCGTTCGATCTCTCCCTGTGCCTCGTAGAGCGACTTGCCCGGCGGCTGGTCGATGGCGTCGAGCCGGATCCACCAGGCATCGGAGCCGAATTCGATGCGCGCGGTTGCTTCTCCGGGCTTCAACGCCCGTGCGGCATCGTTGAGCGGGGCCGGACCGAAGAACGTGTTCGAGGCGTAGTCGCGCGATTCCAGGGTCACGACCTGCGTATTCCCCTCGTCGGGTCGCCAAGTGCTCTCCCGGCGCGCGATCTCCTCGAATGGTTCGCCAGCGGCGATCGCCGATTCGATTCGTTCAACGCGAGACGCCTCGGCCCGCGGAGCACGGATGATCCGAAATCTCGCGGCCGGCGGAGGAACGAACTTGTCGATGTTCTGCTCATAGTACTGGCGAACATCCCAATAGGAGACGTTGACCCGGTTTCCGATGGCCCGGCGCAGCTGCTCGAGAATCAAGCGGCGCTGCGTGATGTCAGTGACCTTTTCTTCGAGCCCCATGCCCTCGGCTTCCCGGAGTCGATTGTTCGCCAGCGATTCGCTGCCGAGATTGCCGCTGATCAGGTCCGCCCGCACCTGCTCAACGAACGCGAAGACTCCCATCCGCTGCTCGGGGGTCATGGCCGACTGGAATTCGGCCAGCAGCAGATCGTCGCGCAGCTTGTCCCACAGGGCGCCGTCGATCTCCTTTTTGGCGAACGCGAGAAAGTCTCGCGTGGGCATCCGCGACGCCTCGCGCCGCAGGCGCTCGTCCATAGGAGCGAAGAACTCGTAGGCGTAAACCGGGCGACCATTGATCTGGCCGACCAGCCGATCCACCAACAGTTTCCGCTCCCGGGCGCCCGCCGCCTTGGCATCGTTCGCTTCGTACGCTTGTGCCGCGGGCTCGGCCGGTTCCGTGACGCGCTCGAGCGCCACCGCGCCGGCATCGTCGCCGGAGGTCAGCGCCATCGGCCCGGGGGCATCGGGCCGAACCGGCCCTGCTGCGCCCCCTCCGTTCGTCGCCGACGGCCTGTTCGGCGGCGGCCCGGTCAGCACCACCACGTCGCTCATCCCGCCGGAAGCCGACTGCGTCGATGTCTCTCGCCGGGTCGAATCAGCCCCGCTGCGCTGACGCCCGAGAGTTGGGTTACCAACGGTCCCCGCGCTTTGGCCCCCTTGGGCCGGCGCGACAAAGTCGGACGCAGTGAGCGCCCGCGCGCCCTTGGGCGCCGAATCGCCGGTCGAGCAGCCCGCCGTCGAGATGAGGGCCGCGACGACCCCTCCCCATCTGCAACGCACCGCGAAACCTCTTGCATTCCAGAGCTGTTTCATCGACCTGTGAGTCTACTTCGGTTTGACGCAGCGAGACCCTTGATGCCGCCTATTTCACGCGGCTTCGGCGGGCTGGACCGATCGACCAGCGTAGAATCTCAAACGACGGCTGGCGCAAGGATTGGCATCGCCCGCCGAGGAGAACGCTCATGGCCGAACAGACCGGCGCAGGCTCGAGCGAGGGCTCGCCGATCATCGTGGATAGTGATTGGAAGTCGCAGGCCATGGCGGAGAAGGAGCGCTTGGCCGAAGCGGAGGCTAAGTCCTCCGGCGGCAAGGCGTCGGCTCGGGGCGCCGGGCCCGCGGGCGCCGAGGAGCTCCCCCCTGCCGATTTCTCGACTCTTGTCGGCATGCTCGCGACCCAGGCGGTCATGTCGCTCGGCGGGATGGCCGATCGCAAATCAGGCGCCATGATTTTCGACCCTGAGATGGCGCGGCTGTACATCGACCTTCTCGCTGTCATCGAAGAAAAGACCAAAGGCAACGTCACGCAAGCGGAAGAGCAGGACTTGAAGATGACCCTCAACGAACTCCGCCTTCGCTATGTGGAGCTGTCGAAGGCCGTGGCCGCGCAGGCGGCCCGAGGTGGTCCGCTCCAACCCGGAGGCGTGGCAGCGGCGGTCCCGACGTCGGCGCCCGGCGAGGGTGTCGCAGGCGCCGGACAACAGTCGCCGAGGATTCGGGTGGGCTGAAGCCGCGCTGATTGATCGACGAGCTGTCGGACCAGGCAGCCGGAAAGGAGTTCGGAGATCGTGTTGGATTCTGTGCTGACCAGGACCATTCTCATCGGGGCGGCCGTTGTGTCCGTTACCGCCGTGATCTCGGCGCAGGAGCAACCGCCGGCTGAGACGAAGCCCCAGGCGATCCGTAAGCCCTTCGCCGATTCGAGCCGCATCTCGGCCAATGACATCGATCCTGAGATCGCCGCGAAAGTGCCGCCGCTCAGAATGATCACGGGGCACTTTGTGGACCTGGGCTACGTAAAGCCCAGGTCGTTTCCGACGCAGCTGATCGGGTTGATCAACAACGGCGACCGCACGCTGACGATTCGCTCCATCAAGGGAGATTGCTCCTGCATCGAGCCGACACTGGTCAACGACAAGCAACAGGTCGGGCCCGGTGACTCGATCGAGATCATCGTGGGCGTCGAAATGCCTCTGGTGCTGGGAGACTTCAGCCGCCAGGTGCAGATCGAGATGGAAGGCTACGAAGAGCCCTTCCGAATCCCGGTCTACGCCGAGGTCGGTTGGGCCGTTCGAATCAACGGAGGCGGGATGTTCGCCGTGGTGCCCGACCGAAAGGGCCGCTTCCGGCTGGATGCCGTGGATAGTCGCCCATTCCGTGTCTTGGCGGTCCAGGGCCGACCACCGAAGTACGTTGGATTCGATCCCATCACCGACGAACCTCGCACGGAGTATCAAATCGAATACGACTTTTCGAGTGCTTCCCCCGCCGAGCTTCCACGCTGGGTCGTAATCGAGACCGATCACCCGGAGGCGCGCATGATCGACATGCCCGCGATGATTCCGGGTGGTCAAGTGATCATCGATAAGCAGAAGTGGCATGTCTACGAAGAGCGATTGCTGATCGAGCGCGTCGAGCCGGGCTCGCCCGTCATCACGACGATGACGCTTACAGGCCGCGCGTTCAAGCCCGGCGAGACCATCAACATGAGGTCTTCGAACAAGGACATCGGCCTTCAGATCACGGGCGTGCGCCGCCCCGAGCACATCAACGGCCTTGGCGTGGATCTCAAGATTCAGCCCGGGGCAGGCCTTTCGGGATGGCTTCACAGCGTTCTGACCGTCGAGATGGGCGGCGAGGCCACGGCTGTCGATCTCTTTATTCGAGTAGGCGATCCCTGAGGGTGCGACGAGGCTGTCGGGTTTGCCGGATGGTCCGTTCCTCGGCTGTCGCGATCGCCCAGATTGCATTGGCCAATCCGGGAACCGGCTCTCGCTGGCGCCCGAATGCCAAAGCAGGCAATTCGAAGCGAAAAAACCGGTTCGGGCACTGGCGAGGACCGTTCGGTCGCGCCGATTGAGTTGAACGGAAGGGTTGGGCTTCACAGGGACTGGAATCGGCGGTAAGTTTCCCAGGAACCGGGGTTTGCGCCCGGATGACCGTGGAAGGGAGCTCAGCCGGGGAATGCGGAAGGAACGGGCAGGCGGCCGGGTGAAAGGCGGTTCGGGCAATACTCCGCGCGGTGCCCGCGCGGGTCACCGGATTTCCGGTCCCCGTTTCGAGTCGCTTGAGACTCGCACGATGCTGTCGGGCATGTTCGCGTGCATCGACGATGTCACCGCCGATAATCGCGGCCAAGTCGTTCTCCACTCCACCAAGGCCCTCCAAGGCTCCACCGTCACGACCGACTCGGTGCAGGTCTTCACCGCCGGCGCCGACCTGCTTTTGGGCACGGCAGACGATGTCCTCGTGGACCGCGAAGTCGTTTACGACGATGCCGAGCAGACCATCACCGTGACCGGCGATGTGACCCTCGGCGCGCGGTACCGGGTCGTGCTTGACTCTTCCATGATCCTCGACGTCGATGGCTTCATGCTCGACGGCGAGTTCAACGGCATCGGCACGCCTTCGGGCGACGGTAATGAAGGCGGCGACTTCCAGATCTTCACCAAGACCTCGCTCACCGAGATCGTTCAGCTCGCGATCCGCGCCGGCGAGACGATTCTTGGCTACCTGCAGGTCCAGCTCTTCCGCGACGCCGCCCCGGTGACCGTACAGAACTTCCTCAACTACGCCAACCGCGGCGACTGGGACCTCACGCTCTTCCACAGGCTTGTGACGAACTTTGTCATCCAAGGCGGCGGTTTCTCCAACAGCGACGCCTTCACCCCGATCACAGCCACTCCGGCGATCGTTAACGAGCCGGGCATCTCGAACACGCGCGGCACGATCGCGATGGCCAAGCAGGCCGGGAACCCGAACTCGGCCACGAATCAATGGTTCTTCAACATCTCTGACAACGGGGGTGTCCCGCCCGACGGCCTTGACTTCCAGAACGGTGGTTTCACGGTTTTCGGAGAAATCGTGGACCTCGCCGGCGCAGGCGGAGCGCTGCTCGACACACTCGCCGCATTCATGACGGTCAACGCCGCCGGCGTCAACGGCGCATTCAACCAGATCCCCGTCGTCGATCCATCGATGCTCGAGGTTGACCCTGCCAACCCCCAGCGCCGCCTCGTCACACCCGAAGACACAATCAACATCTCGCGCATCGCCCTGCTCATGGCGGTCGAGGGGACGCCCCCGCCGCAGCTCGACACGACCAACTCGCTCTTCTTCATGAGCAGCGATGGCACGATCGGCGTCCGCATCTTCGATCTTGATCAGACTGGGATGCTCGGGAGCGGCGCTTTCGTGAAGGTCCAGTTCAAGGGCCGCAACGTCAACCTGATCGAGTTCAAGGACCCGATGCCCGATGTGCGCATCGGCATCCAGATCACGGGCGCCGACGCGGTCAACAAGATCGTCGACAAGCGAAAAGCGCTCGCCGGCGAGATCACTTTCATCATCAGCAACTCGCGCATCAACTCTGTGGACATGAAGGAATCGCTCGCGGGCTTCGACCTCACCGGCATGTTCCTGCCCGAACTTCAATTTGACGACGACATCGACGGCGATGGGCAGTCCGGCGATCCGCTGGCCCTTTATGTCGGCGCCGGCGCCCTTAAGGCGCTCACGCTTCGCGACGGCGTCACCGGCGACATGGTGCTCAAGGGTGGGCTCTTCAGCGCCAAGGTGGACGGCATCGCCCAGAACGCGGATCTCGTCGCGGGCTTGGCCGACTCCTTTCAACAGCAGGTCAAACTCCAGTTCGGCCGCGTCATCGACTCCAACATCATCCTGATGAACCCGGTGTCCCGCCTGCAGCTGACCGAGCTGATCAACACCGATACTCGGCTCGAGCGGGTCGAGGCACTCTCGATGGGTGCTCTTGACGTCCGCGGTGATAAGAAGGCCGGCATCGCCGGCGACTTCGTGGCCGATCTCAACCTCACCGCACCTCTCGGGCCCGTCAAGGCCCTCGGCTCGGCCAAGATCGCGGGCTCGATCTTCGATTCTGAGTGGTCCATCAATGGAGACGCCGGCAACTTCGTAATCAAGGGCGACGCGTTCAATTGGTCGCTCGACGTGAACGGGCGGGGCCAGGAATTCCATGTCCGCCGCCTGCTCTCGGCCGACATCGATTTCGAGGGGCAGCTGCCCGTTCTCAACGCCGTCGAGTGGCAGTCGGGCTCGCTTCGCGCCCACTCGATGCGGAATCTGCACATCAAGGGCGACAAGAATGCTGGGATCACCGGCGACTTCGCGGCCGACCTGACCCTGACCGGAACCGGCGTCGCCCTCGGCCAGGCCACGCTCCACAGCGGCAAAGTCGCCGGATTCTGGACCGTCAGCACGGCGATGATCACGGGGCGCGTCAGCGAGTTCATCGTCACCGGCGATGTCAGCAACGTGACTTTCGCAATGCCCACCGGCCTCATGCTCAACATGAAGCTCGGCGCCGTCTCCGATTCGAGCATCAACATCGCGCAGCTCACCCGCACCCTCTCTGTCGTCTCTTGGACCGGCGGCGCGGTTCAGGGCGGCCTCTACGAGCTCATCGAGACCCGCGGCGCACAGGGAGTTGACGGCGACTTCATGGCCAGCCTCTCCCCGATCCAGATCAACCGCCTGCGCATCGGCGCCCGCGGCGACATGGTCTCCTCCGTCTCGGTGCGTCAGATCGGCGAGTGGTCCGTCGAGGGCGACCTGCGCGACTCAACGGTCACGCTCACCCAGTCCGCGTTCCTGAATATCCCCTCGCTGACGAAGATGGTCATCGGCGGCGCGATGGACACCACCGAGCTTCGCTCCCAGGCCGGCATCGGGCAGATCTTCCTCGGCGGCATGCTCGATTCCGAGATCTACGTCGGCATCCCCAGCACCGTGAACGGCTTCCCCAACGTCACCACCGGGATCAATACCAACTCGCGCCTCGAAGAGTTCGACGTCCGCATCCCCGGCAGCCTCACCGAGATGTCGATGTTCAATTCCTTCGTTGTCGCGGGCGCGATCGGCAGGGTCAAGGTGATCCAGCCCGAGACAGAAAACCTCGTGCGCCCGTTCGGCATCGCAGCCAGCACCATCGACTTCCTGCTCGCGCGCATCGGCGATCAGAAGGTCGAATTGACCGCGCCGGACCGATCGCTCCCCGCCGCGGGCGATTTCGAGGTGCGCATCGGCTTCATGCCGCCGCCGGTCTGATCAGGGCTCTGCGTAAATCACGGCCCGAACGCGCTGCCGCCGCCGCCGCCGCGCCCGCCGTCGCGCCCGGGACCCGGTGCACCAATCGACGGATTCGTCAGCACCCACGCCGAACTCGGCGACAAGACGTACGGTGTTGGGCCCGCCGGGCTCAGCACATACGGCGTCGGACCCCAGTTGCTCAACACGTAATTCGGCAGGCTCCACCGGCTCAGCACGTACTGTGGGAAGCTCCAAACGCTGGGCACGCATTGCCATGGCGTCCACTGGCTCAGGACGTACTGCGCGGGCGACCACCGGCTCAATTGGTACCGCCCGAGCGACCAGTTGCTCAATTGATACGTGGCATGAGACCAGTTGCTCAGCTGGTATTGCGTCGAGAGCGCCGCGGTGCTCAGCACGGGCGCCCACTGTCCGGCGATCGGCATGTACCCCGCGCCGGCCGGCGAAAGGCCAAGGGGGTCGACCCGCGACGTCGGATTGTTGCCGCAGTAGGCCGAGCCGTTGCCCCGGTTGGCCTCATCGCCCCAGTCGCCGATCGGATCATGCGTGATGAACCGCCCGGCGCGAGGGTCGAAATAGCGGTGACGGAAGTAGTACAGCCCGGTCTCGGGGTCGTAGCGCCGACCCGTGAACAAATGGTCGTTGCCGATGGCGGAATTCGGAATCGGTGCCCCGGCTCCGTCGAAATACGACGGCCTGCCGTAGTCGGCGTATGCATAAGCCTCGACGATAACACCCAGCGAATCGCTCACTTTGCGTGTCGTGCCCAGGTCGTCAGTATGGAAGAAGTACTGCTGCGCGGCGCGCTCCATCTGCACGATCTCGTCGATCGCGTTGCCGTGAACCAGCGTTCCGGCGGTGACGTCCGCGCTGTCCTGCTCTTCGATTTCGCGCCAGCCGTCGTAGTAGAACCGGGTTCTCGCGGCCCCTACCTGCTTCTGCACACGCCGGCCCAGCGCGTCGTAGAGGTATTGAGTCACGACGGCGCCGTTCTGATGGTGCACCAGGCGGTCCTGGAAGTCATACGCGTAGGTGCGCACCGGCACGGTGTTCTGGATCATGTTCCCATTGGCGTCGTAGATCCGCGCATCAATCGGCGTCTGCGTGTA
>Ga0187894_10000280_pt1 | contig 68950 bp, 58 predicted proteins | sample GBC1701081metaG_FD_136650 | JGI IMG/M metagenome (GOLD analysis project Ga0187894, IMG submission 136650) | White microbial mat communities from a lava cave in the Kipuka Kanohina Cave System on the Island of Hawaii, USA - GBC170108-1 metaG ... | reverse complement strand
GAACCGGCGGTTGCGGATGCCGGTGCGCGAGCCTGCTTTGCGCGCCGCGGCAACCACGAGAGCAAGATATTTGCGGCCGTGCTTGCCTTTCTTGGCGTGCATCCGGCCAATCCGGGGTTCGAATTCATCGTCGTCCATAGGTCGGCTCGAACGAGGGCGTCGCAGCTCGCCTTCTCGCATGGACGCTGCGCCAGCGCTCAGTCCTTCTCCGGCGAATCTCCGCCAAGGGCTGAAGCGCGTAAGTTCCCGATCGGGAACTTTGGATGCCTCCGTATGCGTTGTTTTCTCGATCGAGAAAGCGTGAGGGCGTCGCATCGCTCAAATGCGGGCCGGCGCATGAGCGCGATCGTAACCCGATACCCGGAACGGGTTTACGAAATGCCGCAAACCTCACGCTGAACGTAAGCCGGCGCCATATTCCTAAACCAATGCAGGAAGGCAGCAAGGCGCGGGCATCATCCTAGCTTAAGTTCCCTCGACCTTCTGCATGAATTTTTAACGAAAATCCTTGCACAATCCAGCCACGATCCCTATCTGGCGCTTCAAGGAGGAGACAATGTCGGCGGTCACGCAGCTCAAGCGGCACTTGCGCCCTGGACAGGTTTACCGGCGCAAGGATCTCGCGCGCTGGTCGAACGCGGTCGACCGGCACGTCCGCGAGCTGGTCGACGAGGGCCGCCTCGAGAAGGTCTCGGCCGGCGTCTACATGGCGCCGCGCAAGACCCGTTTCGGCGACGCGCCCGCCAAGCCCGAGAAGCTCGTCGAGACCTTTCTCAAGGACGATCGCTTCCTGATGGTCTCGCCCAATGCCTATAACGGCCTCGGGGTCGGCACGACGCAGCTTTACAATGAGCCGGTCGTCTACAATCGCAAGCGCCACGGCCGCTACGAGCTTGACGGCCGCGTCTATGACTTTCGCCTGCGCCCGTCGGTGCCGGCGCGATTGACCAAGGAAGTGCTGCTCGTCGACCTGCTCCATAATCTCGGCCGGCTTGCGGAGGACGAGTCGAAGGTCCTGCCGCGCGTTCTCGAGCGCGCGCGCATGATGGACCGCGCCCGGCTCAACCGGGCGGTGCACGATTATGGCTCGGCCCGCGTCCGCCGGCTGCTGGCGCCCGTCCTGGAGGACAGGCCGGCCATGGCGATGGCCTGATGCTTCTCCATGACGCGCCGGACTTCGCCGACCTGATCGCAGTGACGGCCCGGGATCAGTTCATCGATCCCGGGCTCGTCGAGAAGGATTACTGGATCATGCATGCCCTGTGGGGCCTGCAGCAGCTCGGCTTCGAATATGAGCTGAAGGGCGGCACCTCGCTCTCGAAAGGGCACCGCCTGATCCACCGCTTCTCCGAGGACATCGACATCTTGATCCACCCGGAACAGGATCTCCCCGTGGGAAAGAACCACACCAAGGCGATCCATGTCGAAGCCCGGCGCGCCTTTTACGACGGCCTTCCCGCCCGCATCACGATCGCAGGCTTCAGCGGCAGCGCGCGCGATGAGGCGTTCGACGACGAGAAGATGCGAAGCGCCGGCATCCGCCTCATCTATCCCGAGCTCAACCCGCTTCCCGAAGGCGTCAAATCCGGTATCCTCCTGGAAGCGGGATTCGATCAGGTCGCGCCCAACCGCGCCTGCCTGATCTCGTCCTGGGCCTATGACAGAGCCGCCGGGAGCGGCCTCGAGAACCTGACCGACAACCGCGCCGTCGACGTCGCCTGCTACGAGCCGGGCTATACGCTGGTCGAGAAACTCCAGACGATATCGACCAAATATCGCCACCAGAGGGCGACGGGGGCAATGCCCCAGAACTTCCTGCGCCATTATTACGACGTCTATTGCCTTCTCGACGATCCCGGCGTGCAGGCCTTCATCGGCACGCCGGACTATCTCGCCCACAAGGACAAGCGCTTCCCGGCCGCCGATGAAAAGGACCTGACGCGCAACCCCGCCTTCCTGCTCGAAAACGAGGCGACGCGGCGCGCTTACACGGCCGCCTATGTGCACACCCGCGCGCTCTATTATCGCGAGCAGCCGTCGCTCGAAGCCATCCTCGCAAGGATCGCCGAGTATCTCGATCGGCTTTGATTGCCATCGGCCAGCGATAGACTGAACTCCAAACATCAAGGGGGTCAATGAGACCCCTTGCTACATGACCATGCACCGCCTATCTGACGGGTGGCCCCAATCGGGCTGGCCCCATCCCTGTTCTGCGGACGGGCCTGAAATCCCTCCAAGGAAAGGATCTATCATGAAGAAATATGCTCTCGATTCCGTCTCGCGCCAGCGCGACCCCAACCTGCGCGGTCTCACCTTCGACCATGGCTCCTTCACCAGTCTCGCCGCCACTGAGGCGGGGCAGGCGGTCGAATCGATCCTGACCTCCCGCGCGGCAGTCGCGGCACTCGTCGGCGCGATCAGCGCTGCACCCTCTCGCCCGCCGCAGCCAGCGGTCGAACAATTTCTGGAGGACGAGATCGGCGATGCGGCCTTCGAAAAAGAAGCAAAGAAGATGACCGGTCGAATGATCCGCCAGATCGTCGAACATCTGGGTGGGCGCTGGGTCCGTCGCGGCGTGCCGGTCACGGTGAAGTCGAGGTTCAGCAAAGGCTCGATCTACACCTTCTGACCGACACGGCCTGGTAAAATGAAAGGCCCCGCTTGCGCGGACAGCGCACCGGGGCCTTTCACCAGAGGAGCTTCGCGCGACGACTCATAGCGGCCGGCGCGAAGACTCTAGCCGGCCGCCAGGATCCGGGCCCGCGCGATCCGCTCGATCTCGTCCGCATGGATGCCGCCGTCGGCTCCGTCCTCCGACGTCACGACGCGTTCCCAATAGCCGTTCGCTTCATACCAGCGAGTGAAGCTTAAGGCGCTCAACAACATTCCCTATCAGCTGACCTACATTCTCCAATCTTGGTGGCCTTCTCGTCGGATCGGCACCGTCGGGAATGACGGCCCGATCAAGCGCAACCGCTGCCGCACCCGCATCCCTGAACCCTTTCACACCCAATCGCTGCTCTGGCTGGATCAATGGTCTCTGAGGGAGATCGTGATTCTAGTTGGAGTGTCGGTGACCAGCCACGGTCTGCAAGTGGCAACTTCGAGAACGTAAACGAAAAGGAGAACGTAATGACTATCGCATTATCAAAATATGGGTCTGGATACCCAAAATATGGCTCTGTGGCCAGAAACTATGAAATCACGACAAAGCCAAATCTACAACACTGTGTAACTTTTGTTTGGGTACGCTTGCTCGCCAAACGACATGGTATGAATGTTGGGGAATTGGGGAAATCTTCCCCGATTCTTCACGGCGACATCGGTGCCAATCGTAGCTGCAGCTTCGGACAAACCCCCGGTAACTCGCCGACCATGGCGGTGACACGGCCATGCGCCATGTGCGGGTTTCGGCAGGATCGGATCTCGTCATGAGCCGGATCAAACTGATTCCCGCGGTCTCGCCCACGGGAGAACGCTGGGTGCAAGCTCGAGAAGACGAGCGCACGGTGTGGATTCACCTCTCGGACTTTCGACTGGATGGAACTGCGGCCATCAACAAAGTGGCGAAGGCCGGAATCAACATCGTAGGACGCGACCAGGCTCGAGATCTGGTGCAACGGGTCGCGGCCCTAACGGACTTTCCGCTTTGGAACATAATTGAGCGTCCGGGATGGTCGGGGGCTCACTTCGCGCTGAACACTGGTGAAATCTTCTCCCCAGCCGGAGTCGAACCTGCAGCCGTCGTGTTCGAGACCGTACCAACCATTCCTGTCGCCGGCACCCATAGGGAGTGGCGACGGCAGGTTGCATCACCACTGGCCGAACACCCGATCGCCGCCTTTCTAATGATGGTGGTTTTCGCCCCTCCACTTCTGAGATTGTCCTCCCGAGAGGACAATTTCGGGTTCGAGATCGTCGGGCGTCGGGGGAAAGGCAAAAGCACGTTCCAACTGCTGGCATCCTCCGCGGTGGGCATTCCGTCGTCGAACATAGGACACAAGTACGTCGTATCGATGGACGCGACCCGTGTCGGGATCGAATCCACCTTGGAAGCACATTCCGATATGGCCTTGATCATCGACGAGGCCGGCCTGTTCGCGCCCGACGACCCCCCGCGAACCCGAGGACGGAAAATGAGAGACATCGCGCTCAAGCTGGGGACGGGCGAGGAAAAGAGGAAGTACGGCAATCTTCGGCCCCAATCGTATCGAACGATCTTTGTGATATCCGGAAATGAGCCCCTCGCGAGTCTGACGGCCGGATTATCGGGCGGCATCAACGAGGCCGCCGCCGACCGACTCATCACGCTACCGATTGGCGATCGGGAGTTCGGATTGCTCGAGCACTGCCCATCGGGGTTCGACGATGTGAGAGACTTCGTCAAACATCTGATGGCATGCGCAACTCGCCAGCACGGAACGGCAATCCGCGCATTCCTGGCGGGGCTCGTACAGCACCGGCATGAGAACGAGGAAGGGCTTCGGAAACGGATCGACAAGCTCTTGAAGGGCTTTCGGCGACGGGTCGGAGTTCGCAAGAATGACGGCTCCGCTGGGCGCGTTGCCGACGCATTCGGCTTGGTGATGGTAGCGGGGCGCTTGGCTCAGTACTATAAGGTGCTGCCAAAGAGCTTCGACTGCGCAGCAGCGGCTGAATTCTGTTACCGCCTCGCCCAGGGGACGCGGGTGGCAGAAGAGACCTTCGTAGAGCAGTTGATTCGGATTTCCCGCGGGTCGGACGTCATTCCGCTGGAAAAGAGCATGCCTTTTCGATCCAACACGCAGCTCGATGAGACGACGGCTTTCCTCCATCGGGGTCGCCGAGGCCGCTCTGAACTCATCTTTTGGCCCCGCTCGTTTCAGCGCCAGTTCCCCAACTTTGTGCGCTTGCTGAGGAGGCCGGAAGTGGATCGGATGCTGATCAAGGAGAAGTTCAAAGGAGAGCTCAGGTCCACCACAAAGCGGTCTATTCGACCGGGAAAGATGGAGCGAGTCTACTGCTTCGTGCTGCCGTCCTAGCGGGCGCCCCCTGTCTATCTAAACCGCCTATTCGACTTGAGTCGCAGCTCGCGTAGGATAGCCTCACGTGATCATCCCCTCTGGACGGTCACCCGGCTGTGGTGGCGGCATTGGCCATCCGATTTCGATCGGGATGTCGCCACCACATTCTTGCGATCTCGGCTCCCACGAAATGGAATTGGCCGCCAAAGAGGCCACTCAGTGGATTTTACAAATTTTACCATGAGTCGAGGTCGAGCACCCAACCCAGCCGGTCAGGCGGTTGGGTGAACGTTGCCGACGCCACGCCGCTCGGCTAGATTCACGGCGCTGGCAGTCGTGGAGGTGGCGCGTGAAAGCGACCATGATGGAGTTTTTCGACGAACGGGAAGTTGGGAAGCGCGAGTGTGACGAACGGGAATTTTGGAAGCACGAGTGTGAGGTAGAATTCGATCTTCCGCACATGTCAGTCTCCTATACGGACTGGCACAATCGTGTCGTGACTTACCACAGCGTAAAAGTCGTGAGTGAGAGTCAGTGGACATTGGAATGTCCTGCGGTTGGCGGCAGCGCTTCCCTGCATCGTTCAACGATAGCGGAAGATTCAGGCTGTCTCGTCGGGCGCTACGCCGACGACAACTACCGAGGTACGTGGATAATAAAGTTCCTGATTCCCTAGCTAGCTAACGTCACCCGACACCGGGGGGGTACGCAGGCCTTGCATCTCTGCACTGAGCTTGGATGGCTGGAAATGGCCGGAAGCGGAAGGTCGGCTTGCAATGCCGGCGACCACGAAAGCAGGCAGCCGAGCCGAGGCACCGGTACGAAGCCTATTACGCAGCCGCGCGAGGACGTATGGTCACGCCCTTGTCCGGTTTCCGCTGCTGCGTTTTCATCCCGTCGAGCTCGACCACACCTTCGGCACGAAGGTCGACGAGTAGGTCCTTCAGCTCAGGCTCCGTCACCGAGTAGGCCTGTAGCATTTCGGGCAGAAGGTCCTCGTAGGGTATCGGGCCTCTCACTACAGCCCTACGAATCCATTCTCGGGCGCTTGCACGGTCCTCCGCTCGAGGGTCGGCGTTGGCCATGAACTCGGCCAGGTCCCAGAGCGGAAAATAAGCCCTGCTGCAGGCTGTTTGCTTGCCGGTCGGTCTCCTTCGCTTGGATGCGGCAATCCTCTTGGGCCCGCATCGCGTCCTTCTCGACCTTCCGGAACTCAACGAGTCCCTTCACGTTGCGGGTACCATAGACCAGATGGAAGTGAGTCTTACTGGCCGTTCGATTTTGGACCCTCGTGCTGGCCACGTACGTGAACCCGCAGACCTGCCGAAGCTTGCGTTTGAATACCTCTAGAACGGCCTCCTCCTTCGAGCTGCCGCAAGCGATCAAAGCGTCATAGTCAACCCGCCAGTTAGGGTCGCCGAAAGGCAGCGTCTGAGATCTGATGATCTCTGGGCGCTTGTCGTCAATGAAGCGTTTGAAGTGCTCGTACATGAAGTTGACGAGTACCTCTCCTGGCTGATGTTTCAGGAGAGGTGCGAGCTTCTTGAGGTCGAAGCTCCAGCCTGTGGGATCAACGAAAGTTAGAGCGAACCCATGGCCCACGATCTTTAGGACCTCGTCAACTCGGTCTTCGAAGGCCCCGGCCAAAGCCTTAGCCTTCAGGTCGGACGCGGAGGCGGCGGCTTCGGACAGCTTCGCGAATGCTGCCGTGCGCTTCTCGATGAACACACAGCGTAGTGACTTCTGAACGTTCTTCTTCGCGAAGCCTGCCTTGACCTTCCGAAGCTCCTCAATCGCGATACCAAACGAGGTGTCGGAATAGTCCCGATTAATGTGCTTCCACGGCCCTGAAAACCCGTCAACGAACACGAAGTCCGATTTGAAGGAGAGGATGTTCCAAGCGACCCGCTCCAGGTAGTCGCGCAGGAGGATATGCTTCACGAGCGTTTGCTCCCGCCCCCGATACGCTGGCGGCACCGCTACAGGTCGCCTGTGCTCCATTATGCCGCTTGGCTCTCCACCCTTGGTGGGAAGCCGTTCCACTCCCGACCATCCAGTTCTCGACCGCCGTCCTTTGGTCGGAGACCACCCCATTGCTTGAAGAAGAAAGCCACGTCCTGCCGCACGCATTCGTCCCGCACTTGCCGCACCCACGCGGGGTCCATTCGACGGGCTTTACCTGTGGAGAGGTGAGGTGGACGATGGAACAGAGGCGACGTTTTTCCGCGGCTGAGAGTGCGGAGATCTGGGATCGCTGGCAGCGCGGCGAGGCTCTGAAGCTGATCGGCCGGGTGTTCGGCAAGAACTCGTCGTCGATCTTTGCGCACCTGAGACCGCACGGCGGTATCCGGCCGGCGCCGCGACGACGTTCACCACGCGTGCTGAGCCTCGCCGAGCGCGAGGAGATATCGCGAGGCTTGGCAAGGGTCAACCAAAAGTCTCAGGGGTGTCGAGGACCGTTGCCAATCCAAGACGAGCGCTGATGGCGGTGCGGACCCGGCCTCCAGGGCGCGCACCGGCAAGTGCTGCGGCTTCGCGCGACACCTCGATCAGCCTATCGAGGTCAATCCCGCAATCGATCCCCATTTGGCCGAGCGTCCAGACAAGATCCTCGGTCGCAACGTTGCCAGTGGCCCCAGGAGCGAACGGGCAGCCGCCCAGCCCCGCGAATGAAGCGTCGATCACGTCGACTTCTGCCTGCATGGCGGCGATCGCGTTCGCGACGCCCAAGCCATAAGTATCGTGTCCGTGATAGGCCCAGCGCCTGACCTGGGGAAAGCGCGCTCGCGCAGCTTCGAACAGGCCCGCTACCCTGTCCGGTGTCGCACGCCCGGTCGTATCGCAGGCGCAGATTTCAGCTTCTGGCAGGAGCGGCAGGAGGACATCCAGCAACGCCAGGCTTGCTTCGACGGCAATCTGCCCGACAAAGGGGCAGTCGAACACGGTCGCCAGATTGAGGCGCATGGCGGCGCCCTCCGGCAGCGCTTCGACAATCCTTGCATAGTCCTCGACCGACTCTTTGCAGGAGCGTCGCACATTGCTCAAATTGTGTCTTTCGGACGCCGACAACACATAAGCCAGGTGGCGCGCGCCTGCCTCGATCGCGCGCTCGGCATAGCGCCGATTGGGAACGAGGACTTGAACGTCCAATCCGTCCAGCGCTCGAGCGCCGGCGAATACTGCCGCGGCATCGGCCAGCTGAGGCACCGCCGTCTGAGAAACAAACGCGGTCGCCTCCATTCGCCGGACGCCCGCGCCGTGAAGCTTCTCGATCAGCGCGATCTTGGCATCCGTCGGGATGAGCGGTTGGATCGACTGGAAACCGTCGCGCGGACCCACCTCGACAATCGTCACCTGCCGCCTCGTCAACGCACCACCCCTTTGCAGCGCAACGAGGAGATTTGCTCATCGTCGAGATCGGCAAGCTCGCGGAGGATTTCATCGCTGTGCTGGCCGATGTCAGGGCCGCTCCATCGTATCGCATTCGGGCTTTCCAGGAAGTGGGGAACCGGGCCCGGATGGAGAACTTTGCCGAGCGCCGGGTCCTCGACCTCGCGGACCATGAAACGAAAGCGATATTGTTCGTCGTTGGCACAGTCCTCGGCGGTGTAAACCTTCGCATTGGGTATATCGGCGTGGTTCAGCTGGCATTGGAGCTCCGTCAACTCGAGCTGTCCGGTCCAATCGCCGATCATCGAGTCCAGCGTCGCCGCATTGCGTACGCGTGCGACGTTTCCTTGATAGTCCGGATTGCTGGCCAGGTGCGGGCGGCCCATTAGTCGAGCCAGCCTGGCGAACAAGGGTTCCGAATTGGCGGCGATCAGCAGCCAATTGCCGTCGCGGGTCGGATAGGCGTTTGATGGCGCCGCCGTGACGATCCCGCCGCCACTTGGCTGCCTGATCTTGCCGAGCTTGCCAAATTCGGGAAGCATGCCTTCCATCAGGCTGAATATGCTCTCGGTCAGCGCTACATCCACGCTGCGACCCCGGCCGTCGCCCTGGCCGCGGTCGCGTTGCCACAAGGCGGCGGCGAGGCCGAACGCGGCGTAGAGGCCGGCGACGGAATCGCCAATGCTCACGCCGACCCGCACCGGTGGAAGATTGGTCGCGCCTGGCGGATGGTTCGTCAGATATCGCAGGCCGCCGACGGCCTCGCCAATGGCGCCGAAAGCGGCCCGGTCTCGATAAGGCCCGGTCTGACCGTATCCGGAAATGTGCGCGATCACCAGATCGGGGCGGACGCTGCGCAATGTCTCCGGACCCAAGCCCATCGCGTCGAGTTTCCCAGGCCGGAAATTTTCCACCAGCACATCGCAATGGGCAACGATCTTCAGGACGATCGCTTTGGCCTCGGACGTCTTCAAGTCGAGGGCGATGCTGCGCTTGTTACGGCCGTGAATTGACCACCAGAGGGAACGGCCGGCGATCTGCTCACCCCATTGGCGAACCGGATCCCCGGCCGGCGGCTCGACCTTGATGACGTCTGCGCCGAGATCGCCAAGCAGGCGCGTGCAAAAAGGCGCGGCCACGAAATGCCCGATCTCGAGGACACGCAAGCCTGCCAAGGGTGGTCTCAACTCCATGGGTCGACGGCTCGGCTAAGGCTTTCCGGGACGAAGAGCGCGGCGGCCGAGCGACCAACGATGAACTTCCGACGGCCCGTCATAGATGCGGAACGAGCGTACGTCCCGGAAGATACGTTCGACGATCGTGTCCCTCGTCGTGCCCAGCCCGCCGAGCACTTGCATGCATCGGTCGACGACGCGGTAGATTGCCTCGGAACAGATGACCTTGGCCATGGAGCTCTCCGCCGATCCCCTGCCCCCCCGATCGAGAAGCCAGGCGGCATGAAGAGCGGTGAGTCGAGCGACGTGCAGATCCATGGCGTTGTCGGCCAGCATGAATGAAACCCCTTCATGCTCGCCGAGCGGCTTGCCGAAGGCGCTGCGACGGCGCGCATAGTCGGTTGCGACGTCCTGCGCCCGGATCGCCGATCCAAGCCAACGCATGCAATGGGTGATGCGGGCGGGCGCCAGACGGACCTGCGCGTATCTATATCCCTCGCCGATCGCGCCAAGCACGGCGTCGCCGGCGACACGAACGCCGTCGAGGCTGACGACCGCATGACCGCCGGTAAAGCTGCTGTCCAGCGTGTCCAACATCCGCTCGATCCGGATCCCCGGCGCAGTCATATCTGTGAGAAACATGGTGGCGCGGCCGTCCGCCTCGCCGCCCTCCATCCTGGCCATGATGATGGCGAAGCCCGCTCCTTCGGCACCGGTGATCAGCCATTTGCGGCCATCGATCACAAAGCCGTCGCCGTCCTTCCTCGCCGTCGTCATCAGCTGGCCCGGATCGGAACCGGCGCCGGGCAACGGCTCCGTCATGCAAAAGCAGGACCGCGTTTCGCCCAGTGCCAGCGGCCTCAGAAACTGCTCCTTCTGCGCAGGCGTCGCGACATTCTCAAGCAGATGCATATTGCCCTCGTCGGGGGCGGCGCAATGGAGCGCGATCGGGCCGAGCATCGAATAGCCGGCCGCGGAGAAGGCAATGGCGCGTTCCAAGTGGGACAGCCCCATCCCGCCATAGTCGGCCTGCGCCTGAGGCGCGAAAAGCCCGGCCTCACGTGCCAGCATGTTCATTTCACGTCGAAGGTCGTCAGTCGGCCCGTGCGCAGTCCAGCGCGGATCGTCTTCAAACGGGATGATATGTTCACGGACGAAAGTGCCGATTCGATCGGCCAGACGTTGCAGCGCCGGCGGCACAGTAAAGTCGATGCCGGCAACGCCCGCGCGATCAATCATCATGCCAAAGTCCAAGAATCATGTCGTGCGTTAGCGCCAGAATTCCCTCCCCGATCTTCGCAAATGTCGCGTAGCGCGGATCGGTCACCGCTCCGGTGACCCACTGACGATGCAATTGCAGAAGGACGGTGCCGAGCTTGAGCATGCAAAGCACGCGCGCTGCCGGGAGCTGTGCGAGATCGAATCCGGTCAAGGCGGCATAATGATGTGCGGCTTGCGCGCGCGTCCAGAAGCCTGGCTTCGACGTGGGCATCTGATCGAGCGCGATGAGGCAGGCGGGATCGCCCGGCTCGGACCAATAGCTCAGCAGCGTTGCGAGATCGAACAGCGGCGTTCCGCGCGTGCCCATGTCCCAGTCAACGAGAGCGCGTGGCTGGAGCGTGTCGGGATCGAGAATCAGATTGTCGAGTTTGAAATCGCAATGCAACAGCACGGTGGGCTGATCGCCCAATCTTTGCCGAGTCAGCCATTCCCCGATTTCGCGAATCCGCCCGGCCAGCGAATCGGCTCCGGCAGCCAGCAGGCCGCGACGCGTCCAGCCCGAAATGGCACGCGCGACGAAGCCTTCGGGACGGCCGAGATCGCCCAGCCCTACGGCTTCAGCATCGATCGCGTGCAGCGAGGCCAGCGTACGAACGAGCATCTCCGAGAGTTGCGCGGGCGCGTCGGGCAGGTCTTTCAGACCGGAAAGATCGGAGCCGCGGATGACCAGGCCTTCGCGATAGTCGATGAGCTGGAACGGAACGCCGATGACCGAAGGGTCGGCACAATGATGGAAGCTGTCCGGCACGAAGGAAGCGGCGCGCGAGAGCCGGCGCAGAATCCTGTGCTCGCGCGCCATGTCATGCGCGCCGGGCGGGAGCTCGCCATCGGGTGGACGCCGCAGCACGACCCGGCGGCCGCCGATCCACAGCAGGTAATTGCGATTGGCGAGACCCCCGGCAAACTGACGCAAGGGCCGATCGCGGTCGACCGGCAGGCCCACTGAAGCCAGATAGGCGCTAAGACGGTCCAGGTCGAATCCGACCATCCTGGACGTTGGCAGAAGGGCGGCTGCAGCGTGAGACATGGGCCGTACGCTCAGCCGCCGAAAGCAGGCGATGGAAGGCCCTCGGCCACATCCTCGACCGCGAGCAGGGCACCCGACAGCGGCGCCGTCGCACGCTGTTCTGGGGTGAGTCCGAGATGAGCCGTGGTGATATAGAGCGTGCGCAGGCCTGTTCCGCCAAATGCGCAGCTGGTCGCGAGCGGCACGGGAAGCTCGATCGTGCGGTCGATCCGACCGTCCGTCCGGAATGCCGTCACTCGGCCCCCACCGAAATGCGCGACCCAGAGGCGATCCTCGGAATCCACCGTCATGCCGTCGGGATAGCCGTCGCCATCGCCCAGCTGGACGAAGACGCGCTTGTTGGCGATCTCGCCGGTCTCGGCGTCAAGATCGAACGCGTAGATCGTCCGGCGCATCGAATCGGTGTGATAGAGAATTCCTCCGTCGCGCGAAAAAGCCGGCCCGTTGGTGCACAGATAGCCCGAGTCGACCGACACGCAGCTCAAGTCCGTCGCCAGGCGATACAGGCTTCCCGACGGAGCGGCGCAGTCCAAATCCATCGTGCCGGCCCACAGCCGCTCTGCGGAATCGACCTTGCCGTCGTTCATCCGGTTGTTGGGGAGATGTGCCTCCGGAGCGGCGATCGGCACCGTCGTCTCGCTTTCGAGATCGACGAATTGGAAGCCGCTTTTGGCGCCGGCGACAAACCCGCCGCCAATGCGCGGCACGACGAAGCCGACGGCTTCCCGCTGAGGAAAGGTTGCGCATGCCCCATCTGCCGGGCGGAACCGGTGCACGAGGCCGGCAAGGAGATCGACAAAGTAGAGCGCTTGCTCGCGCTCGACCCATAGCGGTCCCTCGCCGAGCTGCGCGTCCGCCATCCAGACGCATTCGATTGCAAGCTTGGTCAGCTGGGACATGGTCAGATTCGGAAGATCCGCTCCGCGTTATGCGAGAACATCATCTGTCGTTCAGCCTGGCTGAATCCTGAGATGATCGTGTCGTAAGCGTTGATCAGATCGGGGTAGGAACTGGCTAGCCGATCCACGGGCCAGTTCGTGCCGAAGACCGTCCGGGCGGGACCAAATGCATCGATGCACTCCAGTACCCAAGGTCGAAGACTGTCGATCGTCCAATCGAGATCAAACATGCCGAGCCCGGATATCTTAATATGGATGTTCTCCGGCTGGGCGAGTCTGCGGATCGTTTCGGCCCAGGCGGAGAAATATTCGGACGTTTGCTTTCGCGGGTACAGGCAATGGTCGAGCACAATCGGCGTACCCAAGTGCCTCGAGGCGATGGCGAGCACATGATCGGCGTCCTCATAGGAGACATCGATGCACGCCGACAGATTGAGCCCGCCGAGCAAGCCAAATCCCGCCTGCCATGCCGGATCCGCCAGCCGGTCACCGCTGACCAGATCGCGCACACCGCGCATGTTGGGGAACGTTAGGTGTCGCTCGAGCACCGCGGGCGCATCAGGCTGCGCAAGACGGCATTCGGCAATGATTGCCTGCGGATAACCGAATTCATCGGCGAATCCCTGAACCCACCTGGTTTCCTCGACAGGGTCGTCGATGCCAAGCGCCGCTTGGACGTGAACGGCTTTCGTGACGTTCGAAAACCGGATTTCAGCAACGTAATCCTGGATGCGATATTTCTGCGACTTGATCGCGTCGATATCGTCGATGATCGGGTGAACCGAATCGGCTTCCAGCCAGCTATAACGTAGCTTCGGATTCTTCATGTCGTGGAGATGGAAGTGCGTGTCTACGAACGGCAAATCGGCCATCGCCCATCCCCTATTTGCTAGCCAGATAGCCGCCGTCCACGGCGAGGCTCGCGCCAGTGACGAAGCGGGCCTCATCTGAAGCGAGGAAGAGGATGGCATTGGCGACATCCACCGGTTCGCCCAGGCAGAGCGGCTGCTTGGTCTTGGCGTCGCTCAGATAGGCGTCGAGACCACCGGGGAACGCGGCTGCGACCTGTCTGACGAGTGGCGTCAATGTCGTACCGGGGTAAACCGCATTCACCCGGATCCCGTGAGGCGCGTAGCAGATCGCATCGGTACGGGTCATCGTGCTCACTGCGCCCTTGGTGGCGTGATAGGAAGGAATGTCGTCATTGCCGATCACGGCGTACACCGAGGCAATATTCACGATCGAGCCGGCGCGGGCAGGAACCATGTGCTTCAGAACATGCTTGGCGCACAGGAAATAGCCGTCGACATTGACGGCAAACACCTGGCGCCACTCCGCCAGAGAAGTCTGATGGGGCAAGCTCTTTGGACCCATTATCGCAGCGTTGTTGACCAGCACATCGATGCGGCCGAAATCCTTCGCAACCGCATCCACCGCAGCGGAAACTTCTTCCTCCAACGACACGTCGACGCGATGAAAACGCGCCTGCAATCCTGCGGCCGAGAGCGAGTTGGCTACCTCGGCGCCAGTGCTTTCATTTCGTTCGAAAACCGCGACCGCCGCGCCCTCTTCGGCGAAGCGACGGCAGACCGCCTCGCCGATCCCGGTGCCGCCGCCGGTCACGACCGCGACCTTGTTCTCAAGCCTGTTCATGAACAACCTCCGGATCTGCTCGCGGGCGCTCAAAAAGTTCGACGATATAGCCGTCGGGGTCGGCGGCGTAGACGACGGTCGCGCCCGCCCGCGGACCGGCTTCCACTCTTACCGGCGCGGTCGAGCGCATCGTGACGCCCGCCTCGCGCAATCGGGCGTCGAGCGCGGCCAGCCCCTCGACGTAGACGCACAGATGTCCGGAGCCGAAGTCGCAGGGCCTTGCGCTGGCCGGGTGCCGTTCGATGCCGCGATATTCGAGGAGCTCGATGAAGACGTCCTCGGTGACCGCCAGATAGGCGATCCTGACCGCTTCACCGGCGACCGCCACAATGTTGAACAAATAAGGATGATCGATCACGACGTCGCTGCGGACCTCGAGCCCCAGCAGGTCACGGTAGAAATTCAGCGACGCCTCGATATCGCGGACGGTGACGCCAGCATGGAAAAAGCCGGTGATGCGGCCGCCGGACGGAGCGCGCAAGGCCATCAACTGCCGACTTTCCTTGGCCGCCGTCCGGAAAGAGGGGCCGATACTGACGGAAGCTCGGCCATGTTGCCGTAGACTCCGAATTCCACGACCTTCAGATAGGTTTCGATTAGCCGGGATGCAGGCTGATCTCCATTGGCCGAAGCGTGAAGCTGGCTCAAATAGGCCCGGGCGCCCATCAGCATGTGCACGAGGCCCTCGATTTCCTCTTCGCCGAACCGCGGAAGCTGCGCAGTCTCGCGGCTTTGCCGGATCGATTGGCGGTATCTTTCGGCGAGGCTGTCGAAGTGCAGACGATAAGCCTTGGGGGCGAAGATCGCCGCCTCATGATAAATCCGCAGGAAGCCCCGATTTCTCTCGCAGAAATCGAAATAGGCCCGAATACGCTGAGCTTCATAAGCGAGCCCGACCGCGTCCGACGACGTATATCCTTCTATATGCTCGGCGAGCCTTTCTCCCATCGTTGGGAGTAGCTGGTCGAACAGCGCCTGCTGATTTTCGAAATAGAGATAGAAGGTTCCCGTGGAAACGCCCGCGGCTGCAGTAATGCGCGCGATAGTGGCCTCGGCATAGCCAAGTCTTCCCACGACATCTATCGCGGCTTCCTTGAGCTTGAGGCGCTGGCCATGCGCATAGTCAAGCAATTCGGCCGCATTGCCATCGTTGAGCAAGGTCGTCTCCTTCGAGCCGCCTAAGCGATATCACGGTCGGATCGAAAGCGTCAAGGCAGGTGGCGCGGGTCAATAGGGATGAATGTCAGTTCATTGCTGGTGAATCGTAGTTCATTACCACTGAATGTGGGTTCATTAGCATTGACATCGCAGCGACAACCGGGATAGGACAGGACCTTCGCCAGGAGTACCGAACTGAGTGTTGAATTAACCCGGGTGGCGTCGAATTACCGGATGCCGGACGATGAGTTGCGGGCAGCCTATCGCACCATGCTGCGCATCCGTCGCTTCGAGGAGCACACTGCTCGGCTGTTCGCCGACGGGGAGGTGAAAGGCACGGTTCACAGCTATGTCGGCCAGGAAGCCATGGCGGTCGGCGTCTGCGCGCATCTTGGTCCGCAGGATTATATCGGGAGCTATCATCGCGGCCACGGCCACTGCATTGCCAAGGGCGCGAGCGTCAGCCGGATGATGGCGGAGCTCATGGGCCGCTCCACGGGCTATTGCGGCGGTCTCGGCGGCTCGATGCACATTGCCAGCCTCGAGCACGGCATCCTAGGTGCCAACGGCATCGTCGGCGCGGCAATGCCGTTGTGCACGGGCGCGGCGTTGGCCGCAGCGCTCAGCGGCAGCCGAAACGTAGCAGTGGCCTTTTTCGGCGACGGCGCGGCCAACCAGGGGATCTTTCACGAGGCGTTGAACCTCGCCGCTGTCTGGCGGTTGCCGGTGGTCTTCGTTTGTGAAAACAATCACTATGCCCTCACCACGCCATTTCGGGCGGCGACTGCCATCGAGCGAATATCGGATCGCGCCGCTGCCTACAGCATCCCCGGGCGGCAGGTGGACGGGAACGATGTCACCGACGTCTATCATGTCGTCGGAGAGGCGGTCGATCGCGCGCGGCGCGGCGAAGGGCCAAGCCTCGTCGAAGGCCTTACCTATCGCTGGAATCAACACTCGATGCGCGCCAATCTGCGCGACCCGCGCCCGGCGAGCGAGTTCGATGCTTGGATGGCCCGCGATCCCCTCCCCTTTGCCGGCCAGGAACTTTGCGATCGAGGGCTCGAAGATGGCGCCAGCCTGGATGTGATCGAGGCGGAGGTGGAGGCGGAGATGCAGTCCGCCATCCAGTTCGCGAGGGAGAGCCCTGATCCGAGCGTCGAGTTCATGTTGTCGGCCGTTTATGCTCCGCATCATCGTCTACCGGAGCCCGACCTGCGTAGCGAGCGGTTGCTGACCTTTCCGCAGGCAATCGCCGAGGCCCTCGACCAGGAAATGGCGCGCGACGAGACCGTGATCGTCATGGGCGAGGACGTGGCCGCCACGGGGGGAATCTTTCAGGCGACGGCCGGGCTGCTCGAGCGGTACGGGGCCGACCGGGTACGCGACACGCCGATATCCGAAGCCACGTTCGTAGGCTGCGGCGTGGGTGCCGCCATTGCCGGTCTGCGCCCGGTGGTGGAGTTGCAGATCTTCGACTTCGTCGCGCTCGCCATGGACATGCTGGTCAATCAGGCGGCGAAGTTCCGCTACATGCTGGGCGGCGGGCCCAAAGTGCCGCTTGTCGTTCGGGGGCCGCAAGGCGGCGGCATTCGGCTCGCGGCACAGCACAGCCAGTCGCTCGAAGCGTGGTTCGTCCACGTACCGGGGCTGGTCGTCGTGGCGCCCTCTACCCCGGCCGACGCCAAAGGCCTGCTTATTGCCGCGATCCGCGATGACAATCCGGTGATCTTTCTCGAGAGCAAATTGCTCTATCTCGCACCGTCGGCACCGGTCCCGCAGGCCGATTACGCAATTCCCATCGGATCGGCGATCGTGCGCCGGGAAGGCAGCGACGTCACGATAGTGGCGACGATGGCGATGGTCCCGCGCGCACTGGCCGCCGCCGAGCAGCTTGCCCGGGAGGGCATCAGCGTGGAAGTGATCGATCCCCGGACGCTTCGCCCGCTGGACGAGCGGTCGATCCTCGCCTCGGTGCGCAAGACAAACCGGCTGGTCGTCGCCCACGAAGCCTGGACGCAAGGGGGCATCGGCGGCGAGATTGCGGCGCTGGTCATGGAGAAAGCCTTTGACTGGCTGGACGCGCCCGTCGTCCGGATCGGGGCTCCACCGGTACCGATGCCCTACAATGACGAGCTGGAGAGGTTTGTCATCCCTTCACAGGCGAGGATCGCCAACGCCGTGCGCGAAGTGATGCACGGCGCCAAGTGAGCAACTGGAAAGGAAAGGTCGGTGCAAGAACTCTTCTCCCTTGACGGGCGTGTCGCGTTAATCACCGGCGCTGCCCAGGGGCTCGGCGCGGTGATGGCCGAAACCCTTGCCGGGGCGGGCGCGCATGTCGTGCTTTGCGACCGCAATGCCGAAGGCCTGAGCAACAAGAAGGCAGATTTGGCGGCAAAGGGGCACTCCGTATCCGACGTCGTGTTCGACGTGACCGACACGCCCGCCGCGGAGGCAGCCGTTCGCGAGGCGGCAAAGACGCACGGTCGTCTCGACATCCTGGTGAACAATGCAGGGATCCTCTTCATCAAGCGTATCGAGGGTCACACCATTCCCGATTTTCAGCGGGTGATCTCCACCAATCTCACGTCCTTTTACGCCATCGCACGAGAAGCGGCCGTTCACATGGCGCCCGGAGGCTATGGCCGCATCATCAACATGACTTCGATCATGGGTCTCGTGGCCCGGTCCGGCATCATTTCCTATGTCGCCGCGAAGCATGGCGTCGTCGGTTTGACCAAGGCGCTCGCGGCGGAGTTCGGCGACCGGAACATCAACTGCAACGCGATCGCTCCCGGCTACATCCTGACCGAAATCAACAAATCAGTGCAGAACGACAAGGCGTTCTACGAGCTGGTGAACAGCCGCACGCCGCTGCATCGCTGGGGTCGGCCGGACGAGCTTGCCGGACCAATATTGTTCTTGGCTTCGCCTGCTTCGTCGTTCGTCAACGGCCACGTGCTGATGGTCGACGGCGGCATGTACGCCATCAACCTCGAGCCGCCCTCGCTACCCTGAGCCTTGCCGGGAGACGAGCCGTGTCACAAATGAGTCATGAAATCGCAACCGATCGAGTCGACGTCGATCGGTCTGACGTGGCGGCGCACTTCAGCGACCCGGACCTGTTCCGCGAGCAGTCTTATCTTGACGGGCTGTGGCGCGACGCCGATGATGGCCGGCGGATCCCGGTCGCCAATCCGGCCGACCGGAGGGAGCTGGGATCGGTTCCCGATCTCGGCGCAAGCGAAGTCGGCGAGGCTGTCGTCGCGGCGGAAAAAGCGCTGCCGGCATGGCGGGCGCTCACCGGCGCGGCGCGCGGCGCTCTGCTCCATCGCTGGCGTGACGAGATCGCCCGCCATGCCGATGACCTGGCGCTCCTGCTCACGCTTGAGAACGGAAAACCGCTGGCGGAAGCCAGGGCTGAAATCAGTTACGCCCTCTCGTTTGTCGACTGGTTCGGCGAGGAGGCGCGCCGCACCTATGGGGAAGTCATCCCCCAGACCCGAGCGGACCAGCGCCTGATGGCATTGCGACAGCCTGTTGGAGTCTGCGCCGCCATCACCGCCTGGAACTTCCCCAGTGCCCTCGTCACGCGCAAAGCTGCGCCTGCCTTGGCAGCAGGCTGCTCGATGGTGCTCAAGCCCTCGGAACTCACGCCTTTCTCGGCACTCGCGCTGGCCGAGTTGGCAGAGCGCGCGGGTCTTCCGGGGGGCGTTTTCAACGTTGTCACCGGAGATGCGGTGCGGATTGGCCAGCAGCTGTGCGAACACTCCATTGTCCGAAAGCTCAGCTTCACGGGATCGACCGCCGTTGGTCAGCAGCTCATGCGACAATGCGCCTCCACCACCAAGCGGCTGTCGCTCGAACTTGGCGGCAATGCGCCGTTCATCGTTTTCGACGATGCCGATCTTGACCGGGCGGCTGAAGGACTCGTCGCCGCGAAATTCCGCAACAGCGGACAGACCTGCATATGCGCGAACCGCATCTTCGTGCACGATATTGTCCACGATCGTTTCGCCGACAAGCTCGCAACGATGATCAAGGCGTTGCGGGTTGGCGACGGCCGAGCAGCCGGAACGACACAAGGGCCTTTGATCAGCGAAGCCGCTCTTTCGAAGGTCGAACGTCTCGTAGATGATGCCGTCCGGGCTGGCGCGAAAGTGCGTGTCGGCGGCGGCAAGCATGCGCTGGGCGGCTATTTCTACGAACCGACCCTGCTGGTGGATGTGAAGCCTTCGATGGAAATCCTCACTGAGGAGATTTTCGGGCCGGTCGCGGCAATGGTGCGGTTCCGGTCGGATGAAGAGGTGCTGAACTGGGCAAATGCCAGCTCGAAAGGCCTGGCAGCCTATGTCTTCAGTCGCGACCTCTCACGGGTGTGGCGGACGGCGGAAGCGCTCGAATGCGGGATGGTCGGCGTCAATACGGGAATCATCTCCAACGAAGCCGCGCCGTTCGGGGGGGTCAAAGACTCCGGATTCGGCCGCGAAGGCTCGAAGCACGGAATCAATGAGTTCTTGGAAATAAAGTATGTCTGCGTGGGGCTGTGACCGATGAGCCATAGAATCGACTCGATCCATATGCCCCGGCGAAGCATGTCCAGAACAACGCCGCAGGCGGCGTCGAAGGGGCCGGCGCCCAGCTTGGCGCGTGAAACTGAACCCCGCCCTTCTCCGGGGAACTGGCCCGGCCTCATCGGATACGAGTCTAGGCAGGATTCGCTTGGCTGTGCCACAGATAGGTCACTGCGGGTGCTTTCGCGGCAAGAACTCCGCCCCTGCTTCCGGAACGGTGAGGGGGTGGGATGCTGATCACCGGCATCGAGACAATGCTCTCGTCCGGTCACTCTCCGCGGCCGGCCCGTGCCGCTGAGCATGGGGTCGGCACGGCTCCCCTTCGAGCCGAGCCGCTGTATCCGGACCTGCGCGACAAGCGGGTGCTGGTTACCGGCGGCGCGACGGGGATTGGCGCCGCCATCACCGCTGCTTTCGCGCGGCAAGGATGCCGCGTCGCATTTGTCGACGTGCTTGAAGAGGAAGGTCTTGCGCTGGCCGCCGCGCTGGCGCCCGAAGTCGACTGGAAACCGGCGTTTCTGCCGTGCGACATCAGCAGAACCGCAGATCTCGACGCAGTCTTCCTTGCGGCGCGCGAGGCGCATGGCGACGTTCAGATCCTGGTCAACAATGCCGCGAACGATGCCCGGCACAGGCTGGAGGATCTCAGCGAAGAGCTTTGGGATGCCCGCATGGCGGTCAATCTGCGCGCAGCGATATTCGCGTCGCGACTTGCGGCGGATGAAATGCGGCGAGCCGGCGGCGGCAGCATCCTGAATTTCGGGTCGATCGCCTGGAAGCTGAAGATGCCGGACATGATCGCCTATACGACGGCGAAAGCCGCATTGCTCGGCGCAACGCGGACGCTCGCGCGCGCGCTTGGCGCCGGCAACGTTCGCGTCAACCTGATCACGCCTGGCTGGGTCATGACCGAGCGGCAGCGACTGATGTGGCTTACGCCCGAGGCCGAGGCAGAGATCGATTCCGGTCAATGCCTGAAGCTTCGGGTCCAGCCCGATCATATTGCTGCGATGGCGCTGTTTCTCGGCTCGGACGCTTCGATCGCCTGCACGGCGCAGGAGTTCGTCGTCGACGCGGGTTGGTCATGAGGGCGAGGGAGGATAGCTTGCGGCTGAGCGAGCTCGGGCCGTGGGCGCTCATCGCCGGCGGTTCCGAAGGGGTGGGCGAGAGCTTTGCTCGCCAACTGGCCGCCGCCGGCCTCGACCTGGTGCTCGTCGCCCGCAACCCGGCTCGTCTCGATGCGCTTGCCGGCGAACTGCGCGACCAAGGAGTCGAGGTACGGACCCTGGCGCAGGACCTCACCGCGCCCGACGCGCTGGAAAAGGTGGCGGCGGCTACGGCGGATCTCGAAATCGGTCTCCTCATCTACAATGCCGGCGCGAACAGCGACTTCGCTCAATTCCTCGACACCAGCGAAGCGGACTCGCTGCGCCTGATCGCGCTGAACGTGATCGGTCCCACGCGCTTCTGCCGGCTGTTCGGCGATCGGATGAGGCAGCGCAGGCGTGGCGGCATCATCCTGCTGGGATCGGTGTCGGGCTATGCGGGGCTGGCGCTCACTTCGGTCTATTCGGCGACGAAGGCTTATATCCATGTCCTCGCCGAAGGACTGTGGTTCGAGCTGCTTCCCCATGGCGTGCACGTGCTCGGCCTCGTGCTAGGCGGGACGCGCACCCCGACCGTCGAGCGCCTGCGCCGTAAATACGGAGCCGGTGAATCGGAGCAGCCGGCAGCGCACCTTTCCGAACCCGACGCGGTCGCACGCCAGGGCTTGGAGCAGATCCGCAACGGCCCGCTGTTCATCGCCGGCGGCAACGAGGATTTCGTCCACAGGCTGCAGCGAATGCCGCGCTTCGAGGCGGCGGGGCTGATCAGCAGGCGCTTCGAAGCGTCCGGGGCACGGTAGCGGTCGTCGCCACTCAAGGTCGAGGGTCCATCCGGGCTCCTCGCTTATTGGAATTTGTCATGGCCAAGGCTTCAGTTTCACTCGACGACAAGTATCAACTCTCTGAGGACCGGATCTATCTGACCGGCACCCAGGCGCTTGTGCGATTGGCGCTCATGCAGGCGCGGCGCGACCGGGCTCAAGGCTTGAATATAGCGGGGTTCGTGAGCGGCTATCGCGGCTCGCCGCTCGGCGGTGTCGATCTCGCATTCGAACGTGCTGCGGCGTTCATCGAGGCGGCGGACATCCGGTTCGTGCCGGGCATCAACGAGGATCTGGCCGCCACCGCCATTCTCGGCACGCAGCAGATCAACCTTTTCGGGCCGGCCAGCAAGCAGGGCGTGTTCGGCATGTGGTACGGCAAAGGACCGGGCGTGGATCGGTCCGGCGACGCGCTGCGCCACGGCAATCTTGCCGGGTCCTCGCCGAACGGCGGAGTCCTGCTGTTGGCCGGGGACGATCATGTCTGCAAATCATCCACCACGTCGCACCAGAGCGAATATGCGCTGATGGACGCGATGATCCCGATCCTCGCTGCCGCCAATATCGCCGACATACTCGATCATGGTCTCTACGGATGGTCGCTGTCGCGCTATTCGGGCTGCTGGACTTCGCTCAAGCTCACATCGGACATTGTCGATACGTCGCGCGCGATCGACGTGACCGACCATCGGCTGCGCATCGTCACGCCTGACGATTTCGCATTGCCGGCCGACGGTCTCGGCATTCGGCTGTCCGACACCCCCCAGGCGCAGGAGCGCAGGCTCCACAATCTGAAATTGCCGGCGGCGCTTGCCTTTGCGCGGGCCAACCGCCTCGACCGCGTCATGCTCGGCAGATCGCGGGGACGGCTCGGGCTGATCACGACCGGCAAAGCCTATGCGGACACCCGTGAAGCGTTGGCGCGCATGGGCCTGACCGAAGAGCGAGCGAGCGCGCTCGGTCTGTCGGTGTACAAGGTGGCGATGGTCTGGCCGCTAGAGCCGGAAGGCCTGATGCGGTTCTCGGCCGGCTTCGACGAGTTGCTGGTTATCGAGGAGAAGCGGCCGCTGGTCGAAGCGCAAGTCAAGGACATCCTCTACAACCTTCCGGCCGATCGCCGGCCCCGCATTCTCGGCAAGGCGGGCATCGATGGCGCTCCAATCCTGCCGGCGCACGATGATCTGAATCCTGACATGATCGCCAGGGCCATCTGGGCCCGATTGCGCGAATTTTCCGACAATGGGGCCCTTTTCGAGCAATTGTCGGCGCCGGACGATGAGCGGCCCTCCGATCCGCCGCCGCCGCTCGCCCTGAGGACGCCTTATTTCTGTTCGGGATGCCCGCACAGCACGTCCACCCGCGTGCCCGAAGGCAGCCGGGCGATGGCAGGAATCGGCTGCCACTGGATGGCCCAATCGATGGACCGCGACACTGCGACCTGTACCCATATGGGCGCGGAGGGAGCGAATTGGATCGGCCAGTCGCCCTATGTCGCGAATCGCCATATTTTCCAGAATATGGGCGACGGCACGTTCTTCCACTCCGGCTTGCTCGCGATCCGCGCCGCGGTCGCTGCAAAGGTCAACATCACCTACAAGATCCTCTTCAATGACGCGGTGGCGATGACCGGGGGCCAGTCGCACGACGGAAGCCTCAGCGCGCAGCGGATCACCCATATGGCGCGCGCCGAAGGGGTCGAGTGCATCGCGGTGGTCGCCGACGATCCCGAAAAATATGACGGGCAGCCGGACTTCGCCGCCGGCGTCTCGGTCCGTCCCAGAGAGGCGCTCGATGCGGTGCAGCGCGAGCTTCGCGACAGCCCCGGCGTATCGGTGCTGGTCTACGATCAGGTCTGCGCAGCGACCAAAAGGCGGCGCCGCAAGCGGGCGCGCTCCCCCCGGCCCGAGACCTATGCCTTGATCAACGAGGCGGTTTGCGAAGGCTGCGGCGACTGTTCGGCAAAATCGAATTGCCTCTCGATCGTGCCGGTGGAGACCGAATTCGGTCGCAAGCGCCGCATCGATCTGCCTTCGTGCAACGCCGATTTGTCCTGCCTGGGGGGCTTCTGCCCCTCATTCGTGACCGTCGCCGGCGTTGAACCCGCGCGAGCGCGATCGGTCAATCTGGAAGACCTGGGCCGTTTGGCGCTGCCCGACCCGCAGTCGGCTGCTCCCGTGGACGCCTACAACATCCTCATCGCCGGGGTCGGAGGCACCGGCGTGGTGACGCTCGGTGCCATCCTGGCCATGGCGGCGCACCTTGACGGGCTGGAATGCGCGACGCTTGACATGACAGGCTTAGCGCAAAAAGGCGGTCCGGTGACGACGCACCTGCGACTGGCACGAGGTGGGAAGGAGCTCCATTCCGCTCGAATCACTCCGGGTTCGGCCGATCTGATCCTCGGCTGCGACAGCGTCACAACGGTCGACCCCGAGTCGCTGAAGACGGTTCGGACGGGCCGAACGCGGATTATCGTCAATCGATCCGAAGCGGTCACCGCCCAATTCATCAACGATCGCGATTTTCGTCTTCCCTTCGATCGCATCATCGCCCGCCTGCGCGACACGGCCGGAGCCGAGTCGATCGAGGTGGTGGATGCGGTTGCGGTCACCGCCCAATTGCTGCGCGATACATTGGCGGCGAACCTCTTCCTGATGGGCTATGCCTATCAGCGCGGCTGGATACCCGTTTCGGCGGCCGCCATCGACGAAGCGGTTCGGCTCAACGCCGCCTCGGTCGCCATGAACCAGGCTGGATTCGCTCTGGGGCGTCTGGCCGCCCACGATAGCGCCGCGCTGGCCGCGCTGATCGACGCACAGACCCCCGCGCGCGCCGAGAGCCACCGGCTTTCGGCAAGCCTGGACGAGGTGGTTTCCCGTCGCCGGCGCGTCCTTGCCGACTATCAGTCCGATCGCTACGCGCAAGATTACGCCACTTTCGTGAACGAGGTCCGTCGCGTCGAGCGCGACGTCGTCGGAGCCGAGGGATCGCTGAGCGAGGCCGTGGCCCGCGGCCTGTTCAAGCTGATGGCGTACAAGGACGAATATGAGGTTGCGCGGCTTTATCTCGATCGAGCGTTCCAGGATCAGCTGCGCAACAGCTTCGAGCGCGGAGGAAGGATCAAGGTTCATCTCGCGCCGCCCTGGCTCGCCAAGATCGATCGTGCGACGGGCGAGCCTCGGAAGATGGCGTTCGGCCGGTGGGTGTTCATGCTGTTTCGCCTGCTGGCAAAGCTGCGCTTTCTTCGCGGCACGCCGCTCGACCCGTTCGGCTGGACCGCCGAGCGACGTGCAGAACGTCAGTTGATCGACGACTATCGCCGCTCCATCACGATGGTGCTCGGCCAATTGACGGCCGACCGAGTCGAGGCCGCCTTGCGAGTCGCCAGGGTCGTCGAACCGCTCCGCGGCTTCGGGCCGGTCAAGTTGCGATCGCTCGAGGAGGTTCGTCGCCTATGGAAAGTCCTGGAAGCCGATTATCGCGCGTCATGCACGACGGCTGCTGCGACGCCATCGGAAAAAAAGTGCGCGTGACGCCAGCGGTGCGTTATGGGGCAAATGGGCGCTGGCAAGCCAAATATGTTTGGCTCAAGAGAGCTTGACGCCCCAGGCTCAACTAACGTACGGTAGTTCGTATGAAGAAAATCGTGGAGAAATTTTTGTCGCCAGCCGGGATCGAGGGCCAACGATCGTACACGGCGCGGAACGCCTCTCGCAGTGATTTTCCGGCAGGCAATGGTGGCCAAATGACCGCCGAGGCCATCCGCGCGGCCGCCATCCGGCTGTTCCACAGACAGGGTTTTGAAGCCACGACGATGCGGCAACTCGCTACGGAAGTCGGCATCGAAGCTGCCTCGCTATATAACCATATCGGCTCCAAACAGGAATTGCTTGCCGAGATCTTGCTCGGATCCATGAGAGATTTGCTCGCCACGCTCGATCGGAAACTCTCCCAAGTCGGCTCCGACCCGGTTGCCCGCTTGGTGGCGGCTGTTCGCACCTATGTCCTGTTCCACGACGGCAATCTGGAAGGGCCCTCGATCTCGGACACCGAGCGGCGTTCGCTCGAGCCGGAGCATTGTCGCGAGCTGTTGGCGCTGCGCGAGCAATTGTCGAAGCTGTTCCGCAGGATTCTCGCCGACGGCGTTTTGGCGGGCGTTTTCAAGGTGGACGATCAGTCGCTGGCCGTCCTGTCGGTCCTGTCGATCTGCGCGCGCCTGCCCGTCTGGTATCGGCCCGGCGGGCGATTGGAGCTCGATCAGATCGCGACACTGATCGCCCGAAATTGCCTGCGCATGCTCGGTTGTGACGAGGGTCAAATCGAGAGCGTCCCGATCGGGTCGGTTGGAGGGGGACGATGATCGAGGAGGCTCAGTCCGAGGAATCGTCCGGCCAGTCCGATCGCGGCCGGGGTCAATCTTCAGCGCCGGACGTCGGATTCTCGCAACCCGATGTCGCACCCCTCGCCAATCGATTCGCCGACCAGATTGTGGTGGTGACGGGAGCAGCGGGAGGACTCGGCTCGGCCATGGCGTGGCGCTTTCGCGCCGAAGGCGCGCACGTCGTGCTCTGCGACAGAAATGCCGATGGCCTCGCCAAGCTTGCCGAGCATCTCGAAGATACGCCTGGGGAAGGCTCAATTACCGCGGCGGTCGTCGACGTGCGCCAGACTCCGGAAGTCGACGCCTTCATCGATGCCACCCTGACGGCGCGCGGCAGGATCGACGCTCTCATCAACAACGCCGGGCGCTTCGTGGATCGCCGCATCGAGAATATGGACGACGATGCCTGGTCGGAAGTCATCGACATCAATCTTACCGGCGCATTCCGGATGATCAGGGCTGCGTTCCCGGCGATGAAGCGCGCGAAATACGGGCGCTTCGTCTCGATCGCATCACTCAGCGCGGGCGGCAATTTCGGACAGGCCAATTATTCGGCGGCCAAGGCCGGCATTGTGGGTGTCGCCCGAACGCTGGCGCTGGAGGGCGCCACCTATGGTGTCACGTCGAACGTCATCTCGCCTGGTTCGATCATGACTCCGATGCTGCGGGCGATGAAGACGTCTGTTCGCGATCGTATGTGTGCGGGCATACCGATGAAGCGGATCGGCGATCCTGCCGACATTGCTGCCGCGACCGCTTTCCTTGCATCGCGCGAATCGGCGTATATCACAGGCGTCGTCCTAGAGGTGGACGGCGGGCTGAGCGTTCCGTTCATCAGGCATCAGGATCCGCACAGTCCGAGCGCCTCGCCGCTTTCCGGGCAATAAATCGAAGGTCTCATCGGTGCGTGGAATTATTTCATACGGCGCGTATGTGCCTCCTCATCGGCTGAAGCGGGAAGCAATCGAGGCGGCGCTCCGCACCAAGATCGGATCCGGCACCAGGTCGGTTGCCTCTTACGATCAGGATACGACGACCTTGGGGGTCGAAGCCGCCCGCTTGGCGCTCGACCAGACTGGAGAAGCAGTCGCTCGACTGCTCTTTGCGACCGCCAGTCCAGCCTATCTGGACAAGACCAATGCGACGGCCTTGCACGCCGCGTTGGAACTCGGTCCGTCCGTCCTCGCTCTGGATAGCGGCGGCGCCCTTCGCTCGGGGCTGGGTTCATTGCTCACCGCGCTTCAGGGCGGGCCGACGTCATTGGTGGTCCTGTCTGACATGCGGGGAGGGCGCCCAGGGAGCGACGAGGAAAGCGCAGGCGGCGACGCTGCTGCCGCCTTTGTCGTCGGGGATGGCAAGAATGTCCTTGCGGAATTCTGCGGCAGCGGATCCATCACTGACGAATTCATGGACCGCTGGAGACTCCCGGGAGAAAAAACCGCGCAAGTCTGGGAAGAACGATTTGGCGAGACGGTGTATGCGGGCTTGGTCGAGAAGGCCCTGTCCAACACGTTGGACGATCTGGGTCTCGCTCATGCCGATCTTGCCAGAATAGTTGTAACTGGAGTGCACGGCCGCGCGGTCAAAGCGGCGCAGCGTCGACTCGGCTCGACCGTCGTTTCGGACTTAACCGAAGCCATCGGTCAAACAGGCGCCGCTCATAGCGGCGTTCTCCTCACCGTGGCTTTGGCTGGTGCCAAGCCCGGCGACCGAATCGCGGTGGTTTCCCTCGCCGACGGCGTGGATGTGGCCGTCTTCAAGGCGACGAGCGCGATCGAACGATACTGGCCGCAGCGCCCGCTCGCCTCACAACTGAACGGGCAAATATTCGACGTCGACTATCCGACGTTTCTTGGCTGGCGCGGCTTCCTCGATCGCCAACCTCCGCGCCGGCCCGATCTGGTCCGGCCGGCGGCGCCGCCATCATTTCGCAACAGAGGGTGGAAATTCGGTCTGGCCGGCTCCGAGGACCGTTCGAGCCATGCCGTGCATCTCCCGCCGCAGCGTGTGTCCTTCGTCGGCGAAGCGGTCGACGACATGACATCCGCGCCTCGCGCCGATGCGTACGGGACAATCGCAACCTTCTCGATCGACCGCCTGGCCTACACGCCCAGTCCGCCAATGATCGTGGCGGTGATCGATTTCGATGCCGGCGGACGATTCATCGCGGAACTCACCGACGCAAAGCCGGACGAGGTTGCCATCGGCATGCGCGTCGAGATGACATTCCGTCGCTTCTACACTGCCGGAGGGATTCACAATTATTTTTGGAAGGCGCGGCCGGTCCGCGTCGATGAGGAGCGGTGACATGGCCTCCAACGGTATCCGCGACAAGGTCGCGATCGTCGGCATGGGGTGCACAAGGTTCGCCGAGCATTGGGACAAGAGCGCCGCAGACTTGCTCGTCGAAGCGGTTGGCGAAGCCTGGGACAGCAGCGGAATAGGGCGCGAAGACATCGATGCCTATTGGCTGGGTACCATGGTGTCGGGCTTCAGCGGTCTGACTCTCTCCGAGCCGTTACGGCTGTCCGGCAAGCCGGTCTCGCGTGTCGAAAATTATTGCGCGACAGGATCCGAAGCGTTCCGCAACGCCTGCTACGCGGTGGCATGCGGCGCGTATGACGTGGTCATGGCCGTTGGCGTCGAAAAGCTCAAGGACAATGGCTATTCGGGCTTGGCCGCGGCAGGTCCTGAGACGGACGGCACGACGATCGAAATGACGGCGCCGGCGATGTTCAGCCTGCTCGCTCCGGCCTATGCCAACAAATATGGCGTCTCGAACGAGGAGATGAAGGAAGTCCTGACCAGAATTGCCTGGAAGAACCATCAGAATGGCGCACGCAATCCGCGCGCGCAGTTCCAGTCGCAGGTCAGCATGGAAAAAATCCGCTGCTCACCGATAATGGCCTCGCCGCTGGGCGTATTCGACTGCTCAGGTGTGTCGGACGGCGCCGCTGCGGCGATCATCGTCCGGGCCGAGGACGCCGCACGATATACGGACAAGCCCCTTTACGTGAAGGCGCTGTCCTTAGTGGCGGGATCCGGCAGCGGGATCATCGATCCCCATTATGATTTCACCACCTTCCCGGAGGTGGTGACGTCGGCGCAGGACGCCTATCAGCAAGCGGGCATTACCTCGCCGCGAGATGAGATCGCCATGGCCGAGGTGCATGATTGCTTTACGCCTACGGAGCTGGTTTTGATGGAGGATCTCGGCTTCGCTGCGCGCGGGACTGCCTGGAGGGACGCGCTGGCGGGCGTGTTCGATCTTGATGGAGAGTTGCCTGTCAATCCCGACGGGGGGCTCAAGAGCTTTGGCCATCCCATTGGCGCCTCGGGCCTGCGCATGCTGTTCGAATGCTGGCTGCAGCTGCGCGGCGAGGCTCCGGAGCAGCGACGGATCAGCAATGGAAAGCGTCTGGGCTTGACCCACAATCTAGGCGGTCAGCCGGGACGATGCGTCAGCTTCGTTTCGATCGTCGGCGCGGAGGCCGGCGGGTGACGAAGAGTCCGATTCCACACGATCTGCCGCGCCGACTCACCCTCTCGCTCTGGGATTACAGCTGGTATACGCGCGCCGCGCCGGGCGACAGGTTCGGCGATCTCGAACGCTGCTTCCGCGAAGCCGTCGAACGCGGCTACAACACCATTCGAATTTGCGCGATGCCGTTCCTGCTGTTCGGGGATCATGACCTTCCCGACAGGCACGAATTGCACATCACCGGCATGGGCAACGGCTTTGGCGCCGGCAGCCGCTGGTATGACGGAGCGGCGCCGGCAAGCTTCGATCCGCTCAGCCGGCTGGGCCTCCTGTTCGACCTCGCGCGAGACTATGACTGCTATGTCATTCTCTCCTCGTGGGAATATCAGCAGAGCCCCTCCTTCTCTGCGACGCCGGCATGGTACGAAGCACTGTATGCGGTGCCGAACGGCCGCCGTCTCCATGCCCTTGCGGCGTCGCTTTGCCGAATGCTCGACTGGCTGAAATCGACCGGACGTTTCGATCGGGTCGCCTATGTGGAGCTGCACAACGAGGTCGAAAACAGCCGCCTGTGGGACATCTCGCCGCTGGACCGCAGCAAGCGACATCTGGTGCGCGACGAGACAGAAGACGCGATCGGCATCGTCAGGGCGGCGCACCCGGACACCATGGTGACGGTTTCCTATGTGATCTCTTATGCGCAGCCGCTGGAGCATCCGCTGCAGGGCTGCGCGCGGAATGTTCAGGTCGGACACGTCCACATCTATCCGGACAGCGTCGTGGGCGCGCTGATTCGTGAAGTGCTGTCTTATGAGCTCTGGATCGACGATCCAGAGAAAGGCGCCGGCTCCGGCTTTCCCAACGCCACACTTCGCAGCCTGCTTCGACCGGATGCTCCGCCGGCTGACGAGCATCTTCCCGACGGCCTCTGGCGTCTCGACGCCAACGGAATTCCCCAGAAGCTGTTTTATTTCTTCGACTGGACGGATCCGGCCAAAGTGGACGAATGGTTCCTTTCCCATCATGGCGAATTTGCCGAAAAGACGCGCGCCGAACTGACCCGCGCGATCGAACAGACAGCCGAGTGGTCGAAAGAGCTGGACGTGCCGGCGGTCCTTGGCGAAGGCTATCTATGGAGCCCGCTGCGCAGCACGTTCGAGCGCAGCGCGATCGGAAGAGGCATTTTCGAGCACGTTGTGAACGAGAGTGTGCGCTGCGGGCTGTGGGGCACCACATTGACATGCACCGGAGCGCCCACCCATCCAGAATGGTCGGACCTCGCGTGGCAGTGCACGTTGAACAAAACCTTCCTCGCAGGCTGATCTCGAACTTCAGCCGCCTCCACTAGATTGACACATTTCTTTGACTAACGTACACTAGTTAGCTGAAAGTCGTTGGACTTTCCCAACGCATTTTTCTTGCGCTCAGCGGTCCCCTGGGGACAGCGATGGCACCCAGAGTAGGAACGAGCAGCCCACGTGAAAATCACCGTTATTGGAACCGGCGTCATGGGCAGCGGCATTGCCCAGTGCCTGGCCACCCATGGGTTCGAAGTCTGCTGTCACGACATCAATCCCGCCCAACTGGAGCGGGCCGCCAAGATGATCGAGAATGGGCGTTATGGTCTCGCGCGCGCCGTGGAGAGGCAAAAGCTGACGGCCGAGCAAGCCGATGGCACCCGGCAACGACTGTCCTACAGCGCCAAGCTCGACGAAGCCGTCAATGACGCGTCGATCGTGCTGGAGGTGGTTCCCGAGCAGTTCGACATCAAGATCGATACGTTGCGCAAGGTGGAGGAACTCACGCCCCGCGCGACGATCCTCGCCACGAATACCTCCGGCATGTCGGTCGAGGCGCTGGCCGCGTCGACCGGCCGAGCCGAGCGGGTGATCGGGTGGCATTGGGCCTCCCCTCCTCCGGTCATGAAAATGGCCGAGATCGTCGTGACACGTCACACCGCCGCCGACGTGACGGAGGCGATCGTGTCAGCGGCCCGCCGCTGCGGAAAAAATCCGGTGGTTGTCAAAGACAATCCCTTCGCCTGGGGCTTCGCCGCCAACCGCGTGATCAATGCAATGCTGCGCGAGGCCAGACTCGTCGTATCGGAGGGACTGGTGGACGAACGCGGCCTGGACCAGCTGCTGGTGGACGGCTGGGGCTGGCCAGTGGGCCCGTTCGCCATGGTGGCAGGCGCCGCCAGCGGCTGGGGCGACGGCTGGGAAAGCAGCATCACGCAGATCGGCAAGACACCGGCTGACGACAAGGCCTCAACCGCTTCACCGACTTCGGCCGAGACGTGATCGGACGCGCACCGCATTGCCTGAGAAGGATGTAGTCAAGCCATGGCACGCGATCTTTTCGAGTGGGAGCATGAACAGTTCCGTGCCGCATTCAAGCAGTTCATCGAACGCGAGATCCTGCCGCACTACGACCGCTGGGAGCAGGAAGGCATCGTTGATCGGGGGCTGTGGCAAGCCGCAGGACATGGCGGCTTCATCGCAATGGCGGTTCCGCCCGAATATGGCGGTCCCGGCATCACGGACTTCCGCTTCAACGTAATCGTGACGGAAGAGATCGCCCGGGCGGGGGTGGCGCCGGTGGCATTTCCGCTCCTCAATGATGTGACGCTTGCCTACTTCCTGGGGCTTACCGACGAGGATCAGAAGCGGCGCTGGTTGCCTGGCATCACCAAAGGCGAGCTGATCACCGCGATCGCCATGACCGAGCCTTCGACGGGAAGCGATGTGGCCGGAATCCGCACGACCGCCCGCCGGGACGGCGACCATTATATTGTCAGCGGCTCGAAAACCTTCATCACCAACGGCCAGAACGCGGATCTCGTCATCGTCGCCGCCAAAACGGATCCGGACGCCGGATCGAAAGGGGTAAGCCTCCTCGTGCTCGAGCGGGACATGCCCGGCTTCAAGCGCGGCCGCAATTTGCAGAAGATCGGCCAGCACGCCCAGGATACCAGCGAGCTGTTCTTCGATGAGGTCCGGGTCCCGCTGGCAAACCGGCTCGGCGCGGAAGGGTCCGGCTTCTACTCGCTGATGCACAACCTCGCTCAGGAACGCTTGTCGATCGCAGTCACCTCCGTGGCCGTCACCGAAACCGTTCTTGAGCAAACCATTCACTATGTGCGCGAGCGCCGGGCATTCGGGCAGCCGATCGGCGCCTTTCAAAACACCCGGTTCCTGATCGCCGAGCTGCACACCGAAACGACGATCGCCCGAGTCTTCGTCGATCAATGCATCAAGTCCCATCTGGTAAAGGAGCTGGCACCGGAGACTGCGGCCATGGCGAAATGGTGGACCAGCGAGCTCCTTGTCCGCGTCATCGATCGCTGTCTGCAGCTGCATGGTGGCTATGGTTACATGCTGGAGTATCCGATCGCGCGCGCTTATGTCGACTGGCGCCCCCAGACCATCTACGGCGGCAGCACCGAGATCATGAAGGAAATTATCGGCCGATCGCTGCGGCTGGACAAGACCGTCTAGCGCCTGGAGCCGCTATGCACATGACGGTGGCCGATGCCCTACGCCGCGCCGAAAAGCTCTACGGCGACGACCTGGCGATCATCGATGGCGATCTGCAGCGCAACTATCGCGAGCTGGCCGATCGGTGCCGGCGTCTCGCCGGCGGCCTGCAGAGCCTTGGTGTGAAGCCTGGCGATCGCGTCGCGACCTTGATGGCCAACTCTCACCGCTATCTCGAGATTTATTTCGCGGTGCCCGGCATGGGCGCGGTGCTGGTGCCGCTGAACAATCGGCATGCAATCGCCGAGCACAGGCACATTCTTGAAGACTGCGGCGCTGCTTTGCTCATTGTCGACGACGCGCTCTATGGCGTTGTCGGCGAGCTCACCCTGACAGAGATGAAGATTGTGCGGGCGCCTGCCGAATTCGAGGAGCTCGTTGCGTCTGGTGCTCCAGTTCGGCTCGGCAAGGACATAAGCGAGGATGCGCTTGCCTGCCTGTTCTACACCGGCGGTACGACGGGGACGCCGAAGGGCGTCATGCTCACGCACCGCAATCTGGTGTCGAACGCCCTCCACACCGCGCTCGCGTTGGAATACGCGCACGATGACGTCTTCCTGCATGTCGCACCCATGTTCCATCTGGGAGACGGCGCCTCGACCTATGCCGTGACATGGGTGGGCGGTCGCCACACCTTCCTGGCGGCCTTCGATCCCGAGGAGGTGATGCGGATGGTGGCTGAGACCCGGACCACGGTGCTGATGCTGGTGCCGACCACGATAAGCAGCCTGATCGATCATCCTGCGGTGTCTCGCGCAGACCTGTCCTCGATCCGAATAGTGCTGCACGGCGCCGCGCCGATCGCGGAGGATCTGCTTTCCAAAGCAATTCGAGTCCTGGGTTGTTCTTTTGCGCAAGGCTACGGCATGACCGAGGCCTCCCCGATGCTGACCGTGCTGGCGAACGAAGAACGGCTCGTCGGAGACGTGCGGCTTCGGTCGGCGGGGCGCGAAATTGTGGGAGTCGAAGTCAAGGTGGTTAGACCGGATGGCGCAGCCTGCGCGCCGGGAGAGGTCGGCGAGGTGGTGGCGCGGGGGCCGAACATCACCCAAGGCTATTGGAACAAGCCGCAGGAGACCGCTCACGCCCTGCGGGACGGCTGGTTCTGGAGCGGCGATCTCGCCTACCAAGACGAACAGGGCTATCTGTACCTCGTCGATCGCGCCAAGGACATGATCATCAGCGGCGGCGAGAACGTCTATTCGATCGAAGTCGAGACCGTGATCGCCGCGCATCCGTCGGTGAGCGAATGTGCCGTGATCGGCTTGCCGGACGCGCGCTGGGGCGAGCGCGTGCATGCCGTGTTGGTCTTTCGCTCCGGACAATCCGCCACGCTGGAAGAGCTGCAGGCGTTCTGCGCCGATCGGATCGCCGGCTACAAATTCCCGAAATCGATCGAGTCGCGAGAGGCGTTGCCGCGCTCGGGCGCGGGAAAGATCCTCAAGCATCTGCTGCGGCGCCCGGCGCATGCCTGAACCGATGAATGGCACACGACCGGTCGTGGCAACCCGCGCGGGGCGAGTCGCCGGGACCTGGCGCAACGGAATAGCCGAATTCCGCGCAATACCCTATGCGGCAGCGCCCGTCGGCGCCTTGCGGTTTTCACCACCCGAGCCGCGCCCCGCCTGGGACGGCGTATACGAAGCGGCAAGCGCCGGTCCCGCGCCGCCGCAGCCGAAAGCACCGGGAGAGTTTGCTGGAATATTTTCCACGCGATTGCCGACCGGCGAAGACTGTCTGAGGCTCAATGTCTGGACGCCCGACCCGGGTGCCGCCGGATTGCCTGTATTGGTCTGGATTCATGGCGGCGGCTTCATGATCGGCTCGGGCGCAGAACCCTATTATGATGGCGCAACGTTCGCCCGAGACGGCGTGGTCTGCGTGTCGATCAACTACAGGCTGGGCATTCTCGGCTATCTCTATTCTCAAACCGAGGGCGCCGGCAATTTCGGAACCTTGGACCAGATCGCGGCTTTGCGCTGGGTGCAGGAGAATATCGCCGCTTTCGGCGGCGATCCCGATCGGGTGACGGTCGCAGGAGAATCGGCCGGCGGCATGGCGGTCGGAATCCTGTTGGCGGCGCCCGCGGCGCGCGGTCTCTTCCGCCGCGCGATCGCTCAGAGCGGCGCCGCCCATCACGGGATCTCGCTCGATTCCTCTCGCCGAGTGGCCGAACAATTCTGCGCCCTCGTCGCCGTGGAGCGGGAGGACAGCGAGGCGCTAAGGGCGCTCGACGCCGCTGGAATCGTTGCGGCCCAGGAGCGGCTGTTCGGCGATGTGGTCGCGAGCGGGGACGTCAACCGATACGGCGCGGAAGTCATCGCGACCGGCATGCCTTTCCAGCCGGCGATCGGCGGTGACGTGCTCGACAGACGGGCGATCGAGATCGTGGCCGCGGGCGGAGCGCGGGGGGTCGACCTCATGGTCGGCTACACGAGCGAAGAGTTCCGTCTGTTTCTCGGTGTCAGCCCGGCGCCCATTACGTTCGAGGAAGTCCTCGGCGCCTATGAGGCAGCCTTTCCAGGGCGCGGAGGGGAGAATTACGAGATCTACCGGCGGAACCGGCCCCACGCCGATCCGAGCGAATTGATGGCTGCCCTCGCAACCGATCGTATGTTCCGCGTGCCCGCCGTTCGACTGGCGGATGCCCAGTCGAATCACAATCGGAGCACTTTCTGCTATCGCTTGTCCTGGCGTTCGCCTGCCTTTGGCGGCCGCATCGGCGCCGGGCACGGCATCGACGTGCCGCTGGTATGGCAATGCCTCGACGATCCTCTTGCACAGCAGCTCCTCGGGCCGTCCCCGCCGCTGCGTCTTGCACAGGACATGCATTCGGCCTGGGTGGCATTCGTCGCCGCCGGCGATCCTTCTCATCCGGCCATCCCAGACTGGCCGCACTACAGCTCCGCTCTTCCGGCAGTGATGGATTTCGACGAACCGACCCGAGTGCTGCTTGCGCCCGGTGCGGACGAAGTGGCGCTGTGGGAAGATTTGATCCGTTAGCCTCTCGCTCAGAGGGTCTCAGGCAGAATGGAAGGGGTGTCTCGTTGGAACCATTTCGGGTCGAAAGGTCGCAAGAGGGGGTCGAGCGCATCGTGCTACTTCAGCAAGGACGGTTGAATTTTCTAACGCTGGACGCGGTGGACGCGCTGTCCGCCTATTTCGGCGCGCTTCCGCAACGACCGGAGGTGCGCCTGGTCGAGCTGGTCGCGGAGGGACAGAACTTCTGCGTCGGCATGGATCTCAAGCAACCGATCGACGCGGTCGGCGACGGTCCGGCTTACCGGATCTTCTCGATGAAACGCTTCGGCGGCGTCGTGCTCAACATGCGTCGAGCGCCGCAGCCAATCCTCGTCGGGATTCGCGGCGCGGCGAGCGGCGGCGGCCTGTGCATCGCGCTTGCTGCCGATCTGCGCGTCGCCGATTCCAGCGCGAAGTTCAACACCGGCGTCATGAAGATCGGCCTGTCGGGAGCTGAGCTGGGCCTTTCCTATCTCTTGCCGCGCATCATCGGCGCGGGCGCGGCGTGGGACATGGCGTTCACCGGGCGGACCGTCGAAGCCGCCGAGGCACTAAACCTTGGCCTCGTTTCCCGCTTGGCGGAACCGTCGCTGCTGGAGGATTGCATCGCCGCGACGAGCAGCCAGATCTTGGCGAGCAGCAACTTCGGCCTGCATGTGACCAAGGACGCGATGTGGATCGGGCTGACCGCCAATTCGCTCGAAACGGCAATGGAGCTGGAGGCGCGCAACCAGGCGCTCGCTTTCCTGACCGGAGACGCCGCGGAGGGTCGGGACGCGTTCCTGGCCAAGCGTGCGCCGCGCTTCTCCGCCAAGCGCTGGCAGTAACCGCGGCGATGGGTCCTACGGCGCAGCCTCGCGGGCCTGCGGCCTTGGATATTTCATGGTCAGTGCAAGAGCCCCGGCACATGCCGTCAACACCGCGCAGCCGAGCATGACAGGCACGAAGCTGTCCAGCAATTCGTGAATGCGGGCAATGAGCGGCGCGAACACTGCCTGCACGGCGAGGATCGCGGCCGCCAGACCATAAGCGCGTCCGAGGGCGGACGTCCCGAACTGGCGCGCGAGCGAAGCGCCGACCATCGGCAAAAGTCCCCCTAAGCTCACCCCCAGTAGGACGAAAAGGAGGACGACCGGGACAAATCCGTGGGCAAAGGCTAGACCGGTATAGGCGCAAGCGCCGGCAAAGCCGACGGCGGCAAGGATCATGCGGTGTTCGACGCGGTCAGCCAGAAATCCTGCCAGAAAATTCGAACCCACCGTGGCGATTGCCAGCGTGGAGAACAAGGCGGCAACCTCGATACGCGCAACTCCCCGTTCGGCGCCGTAGGCGACGAGCAAAATCTCGACGCCTGCGACCACGCCCAACGTCAATATCGACAACGCCATCAGTTTCCAAAAATTGGCGGTTCGCAGAATCACTGCCGTGGTTACTTGCGTTTGCGTCGAAGCGGGCGTCGTCTCCTGCGCGGCGGGCTCCTTGGACGAGGATCCTGGACCGTTGCTGACGACCAGCAGGACGAGGGGCAAGAGCAATGCTGCGGTGATCCCGGCGGCTATGTGGAGCGTGCTTTGCCAGCCGAACCGGTCGATCAGCGAACTGACGGTCGGCGGCATCAATATTCCGGCCAGCGAGCTCCCGCTTGCCGCGATTCCGAGCGCGAGGCCGCGCCGTGTTGGAAACCACCGCACCGCCAGGACCTGGCTCGGCAGATTGGTCGACAAGACAAGTCCGAACGGCAAGAGAACGGCATAGACCGCGATAATCTGCCAACTTGCCTGCGCGAATGAGAGCAGGAAAAGTCCCGCCGCGTGAATCACCAGACCGGCGGCGACAAGCAGCCGAATCGACGCCTTGTCGAAGAAGCGGCCGGCAAACGGGGCGATGAGCGCGCCGCCGAAAGAGCACAGCATGATGGCAATCGCAATATTGCTGCGCGCGACCTCGAACTCGACGATCCAGCGTTCGGCGAAGAACGTGAAACTCGAAAAGCCAACCCCGACCGTGACGGTATTGCAGAGCAGGCAGACGGCGATGACGTTCCAGCCCTGATACCAGGGGCTACGCGGCAATAAACGCTGGATGCCGACCCCGGGGGTAGGACGGTAAGGCGCTGGACCTTCGCCCATCTGCATGATCTCCCGCTGGGGCCTCGGCTGGCGGTGCGGGGCGGCGGGCGGCGGCTCGACCTGCCGAACGCCCGGCCTCCCCGTCAGGTCAGAAGCGGAAGCCCAACACGACACCCCAGGTGCGTTGGTAGGTCAAGGGCAATTCGTGCGTCACGACGCCGAGGCCGCCATTGATTCCGTTCGTGTAGAATTTGTTGGTCAGGTTCCTGCCGAAGAGCGACAGTTCGAAGCGGCCTCGCGAATCCCGGATCCCGAGCGAGGCACCGAGCAGGCCGACCGGACCCTCGGTCGAAAACGGGGCGAACAGCGAAGACCATTGAATGGAACTGCGGTAGCTGAAGTCGGCCGTGATGAATCCGTTGAGCCGGGAACTGACCGGGAAATCGTACCGTCCAAAAGCGCTCGCCGTGAATCGGGGCGCGCCCGGCAGCCGCCGGCCGGAAAGATTCTGCGTGCCGTCCACCGTCGGTCCGACAACGAAGTCGCAATCAGACGGCGGCGCGCCAACATAGCATGGCGCGCCTTCGAATCTCTCATAGCGGGCGTCGACATAGGCGCCGCTGAGATTGATCGTCAGGTTGTCGATCGGCGTGGCGTCGATGGCAAGCTCGACACCCCTGCTCCTGAGCTCGCCCGCATTCAGCAGGACGAATTGCGCGATGTTCGTGCCGTCCGGAAGCGCGACGACGGCGCGCGCCTGAGCCTGGAAATCGTCGACCGTCGTATAGAAGAGGGCGAGACTGGCCCGAACCCTGTTGTCGAACAGATTCGCTTTCCAGCCGACCTCGAAGCTGGTGGCGACCTCCGGCCGCACCTGCTGCGACACGCCGGCGATTCCGGTGTTGGTGTTGAAGCCGGCGCCCTTGAAGCCGCGCGATGCGGTTGCGTAGAGCATGTGGTTGGAGACCGGCTCCCATCGTGCGCCCAAGCGCCACGAGAATTTCGTGACGCCGACCTCGTCGGTGAGGATGCCCGGAGCCGCCGAGCCGAACAGCCCGACATTAAACTGGGTGGGCGTCGAGGGCGGCGGCGGTGCCGAATCGATGAAAAGTTCCTTGTCCTCATGCGACAACCTGCCGCCCGCGGTGAGCGTAAGGTTGTCGAGCGGTCGATAATTAATCTCCCCGAAGCCGGCGTAGTTCAGCGTCCTCGTCTCGTTGCGAGAAAGATTGTAGATCCCGATAGTAAATACATTTGGGACTATGACTACTTGGAACCTCTGATCGAGGAACGTATCAAATTCCTGACGGAACAGATAGAGTCCGGCAACATAGTCTATTCTTCCGTTTGTCGGAGACTGTAAACGTATCTCCTCTGACACCTGCCGCTGATTGAAATGTACTTCATTCCGCTCGATGACGGACGGCACCACGAAAGCCTGGACGAACGTGCCCGGGCTGTAATCCCAGCGCCAGTCCTGATAGCCCGTAATCGAAATCAGGCTGTGGTCGCCGAGCGACTGGGTCCATTGCAGATTCGCCCCCCACACCCGATCCCTCGACGGCGATCTCCCCTGGCCGTTGAGCAGGTCGTTTTCCGGTCCGGCGATGGCGCCCAGGGCCGCGGTCTCGGCCGGACTGGTCAGCGGGCCCAAGGAGCGTGCCGGGGACGCCCCCAGATTCTGGGTTCGGCGTAATCCGTAGAGGGTGAGCTTGATTTCGGTGTTGCTACCGGGCGTGAAGCGCAGCTTGGCGCGACCGGAGAATTGTTCGTCATCATTCAGGTCCCGACCGTCCGCCAGGTTGCGAAGGAAGCCGTCCCGTGTCGATGCATAGAGGGAAAGTCGGCCGGTCAGCGTATCGCCGGCAAGCGGTCCTGAAACGGCAGCGAACCCTCTTATCAGATCATAGCTGCCCAGTTCGAGGCGGCCCTCCACCATCGGCGTGTCGGTCGGATCCCTGGTGATGATGCTCACCAGGCCCGCCGAAGAGTTCTTGCCGAACAATGTGCCTTGCGGGCCGCGCAGCACTTCGACTCGCTCGATATCGCTGAAATCGGCAAGCGTCGCCCCGACCCGTTCCACCACCACGCCGTCGATGACGATGCCGACCGACGGATCGATCGCGTTGCTGTCCGCGCTGGTCGTGCCTATGCCTCGAATGGCGACCGAGGCGTTGGCGCCTCCCGTATTTTCACGAATGATCAAGCCCGGCGCAACCCGCTCGAGCTCGCGCAGCGAATCGACATGGGTCTGCTGGAGTTGCTCACCGGTCCTGGCAACGATCGACACGGGCACCCGCTGAATGCTCTCTTCGCGCCGACGAGCGGTGACGACGATTTCACCGCCAGCGACTCCAACCGATTCGCTTTCGGCGGTTTGCAAGCCGCCGGCATCACTCGCGGGCGGCTGGTTTACCTGGGCCTTCACTGCCACGGCCGGCGAAATCGTCGCGATGCTCACCGCACCGAAATGAATCCAGGATCGCCTTCTCATAACCCCTCCCTTTGCCTTGCACCCCATTCGCTCTGTGAACGAACTAACGTACGTTCGCAATATCATTGGGCCGGGTCAATTGCAATCAGATGAAATCAAAACGACGGTTTTTGCCTAACGTCCCGACGGCGCAGCCGAGTATCACGGTACAGCATTGATATTTATCGTGTAGATCTAACGAGATAATCGCCTGTGACCGAGGTGAGTCGATCTTGGATCCTGAGGCAGGCGCCATAAACGACGCCCGCGAGTCTTTGGGAGGGAAGACTAGCCGACCCATTTGCGTGGTTTCCCGCGCCTTGATTAACCCGGTGACGCATGGTATTGAGGGAAAGTGATGCGCATGCCGCGTCATGTGATGTGTTTTGATGCGTTGCGCGGTCGTGCCCTCTGTTTGCAGCAAAGGGAAGGATGAGAAGGCTCTATCCACACGGCGCCAGTCGGCAAAAGCAAAAAGGCTGAGGTGAGGCTGTGGTCCAAGAATCGCTATCGGACGTCTGGAACCTATTGAAGCACACGGTGGACCCGGTCAAACCGCTGTCAATCTTCTACTGGGACGGCGCGTGGCAGATCTGGCCGATCGCGATCCTGCTCGTCATTGGCGTGATCGGCTACCTGGTTTCGGCGAATCGAAACGAACGTATTTCGCTCAAGGGAGCGGCGCGCTACATCTTTCCGGCCGAAGCCTATTGGAGCCGATCGGCCTGGATGGACTATCAGGGCTTTTTCCTGACATCGCTGTTCGATCCGCTGATCAAGGTGGCGACGGTCGTTTTTGGCGCGGACGCGTTCAGCGCATTCCTTGCTTCCGGCTTTGGCGAACGGACTCCGCCCGACGCGCCGGGCTGGGCCATCGTGGCCGTACAGTTCCTGGTCTTTTTCGTGGCGGCCGACTTCGGGGCCTTCTTCACTCATTATCTCGAGCATAAGATACCGTTTCTGTGGTCGTTTCATCGCGTCCACCATTCGGCCGAGGTGCTGAATCCGGTCACGACCTACCGCAAGCATCCAGTCGAGCTGATCTACTTCGGCATCATGACGGGAACGGTGATCGCAATCGCTCTGGGCTCGACGCTATATCTTACTGATTCGTCGCTGACAGCGGGCACGCTTGCGCTGATGACCGTCTGGGTGGCGGTCGCCCTGGGAGTGAATTATCTCGACCATTCGCAAATGTGGATCTCTTATGGCGGAGCGGAAAGGCTCTTCATCAGCCCCGCCATGCACCAGATCCACCACAGCGCATTTATCCAGCACAGAGACAAGAATATGGGGCTGCTGCTGAGCATCTGGGACCGGATGTTCGGGACATATTGTCCCGCCAAGGGGACGGAAGAGGTCCTGCTGGGCATCAGCGAGGATACGCTGGGCGCGAGCAATCCGCACCGCACGGTGGTGCGTTACTATCTGGAGCCGTTTGGCGAGGCCTATCGGTGCCTGTTTCCGGCGCGCCCCGAGCCCGTTCGCCGTAACATTCTCCCGAAGGTCGAAGCGCCGCCCAATGCCTGAACTCGTGCAAAGCCGACGGGAGGCTTTGGCAATGATCGTGGCGGGAGCGGCCTTGGGAGTGTCGGGCAAGGCTATTGCCGGCAGGCCGACGATCGCACCGGGGCTGCAGCTCTACACGCTATCGAACGTCATCGGCGAAGACTGCTCGGCCGTCCTGGCTGAGATCGGCAGGATGGGCTATCGCGAAGTGGAGCTGCCTCCAGTCTTCACCTCGGCCAGTGCCGATCGCAGGCTGATCTATCGCGCGCGGGCGGATTGGCCATTCATCAAAGGAGTGCTTCGCGACTCCGGCTTACGGTGTCGCAGCGTTCATGTCCTCCCGCAGAGGCTGCCCGGTCTCGACTTGCCCACGCTCGAAACGCACCTTTCCGAGCAAATCGAGTTCGCGCACTATATCGGCGCATCCTATCTGGTTTGTGCGCTCTATTATATCCCGCCGCGACTCCAGTCCGCGCTCAGCAGCTTCGGCGAGGAGGCGGTCTCGAACCTGCTCCTGCTCGACGACTGGCGCGCCGCAGCGGACTTCTTGAGCAGAATATCCAGAGAGCTTCGCCGCAGCGGCCTCACGCTCGCCTACCACAATCACCATCTCGAGCTCAAAAGGTTCGGCGATGTCGTGGCGCTCGACGAACTTTTGGTCCACGCCGATCCGGACGTAAAGCTGGAAATGGACTGCGGCCATCTTGCCTCGGCCGGACACGATCCCGTGCGCTTTCTCCAGCGCTATCCGGGCCGCATTCCCCTGCTGCACGTCAAGGACATCAGCGCCCCCGGCGCCTCGATCTACGATACGACGGCATCGGTGGAGATTGGCAGCGGGATCATCGACTGGCATGCGCTCTTCAGGGCCGCGCGGGAGGCGGGAGTCGTTCAATATTATGTCGAGCAGGACGGCCCCTTCGCGCGGCCCGTCCTCGAAAGCGTGAGGACCAGCTATGACTATCTGCGTTCGATTAACGGCTAAGTCTGACTGGACCGCGCGGAGCTGGAGGCGCTCGTGAAGATTCGTCTGTTGGATGTGGCGAGAGCCGCCGGCGTCAGCACGGCGACGGTCGATCGCGTGGTGAACAACCGGAAGGGCGTCGGCAACAAGACGTCCGAGAAGGTCCGGCTCGTCCTCACCCGCCTCGCCGAAGCGGAGGCGGTCGATCTGGAGAGCCGCATCTCCAATGCAGCGAAGCGCGAGTTCCACTTCCTCATTCCGGGTGGCTCCGAGATGTTCCTCGAAAACATGGCGGAAGAGGTCGAGAAGAAGGGGGCCGATCTGTCCTTGTTCGGCGTCCGGCCGCGAGTCCTGCGGATGAAGGCGTTCGATCCGGTGTCCATTGCCACCCAGGTTCGCCAGGCCGCCGACCAGTCCGACGGCATCTGTCTGGTGGCGATCGATCATCCGCTGGTCAATGAGGCTGTGGACGCCGCGGTCGAACAAGGCGTGCCGGTCGTCACGCTGGTTTCGGACCTCAAACGTAGTCGGCGACTGGCCTATGTCGGCATCGACAATTTTACTGCCGGCCGCCTCGTCGGCTATCTGATGGGTCGCTTCCTTGGCGAGCGCTCCGGGAAGGTTGCGCTCATCGCTGGCAGCCTCACCTATCGCGGCCACGCGGAGCGCGAACTCGGCTTCCGCAGCGTGATCGGCGAAGAGTTTCCGCACTTGCAGATTCTATTCGCCCGCGAAGCGCAGGATGAAAACGAGCTGACCAGGACCGAGACTTGCGACCTGCTGGCAAACCATCCCGACCTTGTCGGCATCTACAATATTGGGGGTGGCTCGCCTGGCGTGGCCAGCGCTCTGGTCGATGCTGGACGCGAGAATGTGGTCTTCATCGCCCATGAACTCAATTCCCTGACGCGACGCTTTCTGGTGAACGGGGTGATCGAGGCAATCATCGACCAGGACCCCGCCCGCGAGATTGCGAGCGCGATGAGGATTCTGATGAACCATCATGCCGGCCGGGACCTCTGGGCAAATGTGGACGCCCCGCATTTGGGCGTATTCTTTCGGGAAAACCTCCCCTCGATCTGATCAGGCGCGGTCATCCCTCGCTCCCGGCCTAAATCATTGCTAACGTACGATCGTTAGCATATGATCGCGGCGGAGGTAGGCGTGCGTATCGACTCGCAGAATGACAACCCGACTCCGTCCGGCGCGGACCAGGCCGAAATGCTCAGGAGCGTCTTTGACGAACCGTTTCCGGATTACTCGCCGACCCCCTTTTGGTGGTGGAGCGGCGAGCCGCTCGAACTGCAACGATTGATCTGGCAGCTCGATCGGCTCGTCGAGGGCGGCATCTATAACCTCGCCGTGATCCATCTCGCTCCGGCGGGTCCGATGTTCGGCACGCGCGGCGACCAGCCGCTCTATTTCACCGAAGAATGGTGGACGATTTTCCGGGGAATGTGCGAACATGCCCGAAAGATCGGCGTGAAAATCTGGTTCTATGGGCAGCTCGGCGTCGCCGGAGCCAATGTGCAGGGCCGGCTTGTCATGCAGCGGCCGGAGTTTCGCGGCGAGAAGATCGATCGCCTCGTCTACGAGGGCACCGGTCCATGCGCGCTGCAGCTTCCCAAAGGGACGAGGTTCGTCAGTGCATCGGCGCTGGCGTGCGACACGGATGGCTGCCCGACCGGACGGCCCGAGCCGCTCGCTGTCGAGGCCGATGTCGTGCATTGGCAAGGCAGCAATGAGCCGGGGCGGGTGATCCTCGCTTATGCGCGGCCCTATGGGTTCGACTATCTTTCCAGGGAAGCCGGCGCGGCGCTGATCGACGTCGTTCACGGTGAATTCGCGCGGCGATTGGGCGATCTTATCGGCGAAACCGTGATCGGCTCATTTCATGAGGAGTTTCCGCGGCTCGGTCTTTGGTCGAGGGAATTCCTCGGCGCTTTTCAGGATCGTTGCGGCTACGATCTGGCGCCGCTCGTCGCCGCGCTCTGGGAGGATTGGGGACCGGAAGCTCGAAAGATCCGCCGAGACTATCAGCGGGTCCGCACCGCGCTGGCGGAGGAAAGCTATTTCAAGCCCATCTTCGAATGGCACGAGCGTCGTGGCATGCTGCTCGGTTCTGACGCTCAGGAGCCCGCCCGTGACGGGCCGCCGATCGAAAGCTCCCAGCTCTATGGCGACTATATGCAGATACACCGCTGGGTCAGCGCGCCCGGCACCGACCATGGCGGCGAGCTCAAGATCCACAGCTCGCTGGCGCATCTGCACCGCCGGCCGCGCGTCTGGCTGTGCGCCTTTCACAGCAGCGGATGGGGAGGTACGTTGCAGGAAACCTTCGATTGGCTGCTTCCCGGCCTACTTGCCGGCGCGACGCTCTACAATCAGCACGCAGTCTATTACAGCACGAAGGGGGGTTGGTTCGATTGGGCGCCCCCCTCCACCTGCTGGCGCCAGCCTTATTGGCGGCACTACAGGATCTATGCGCGGGCGGTCAGCCGGCTTTGCGCCGCGCTGGCGCAGGGAACCCATCGTTGCGACGTGGCGGTCCTGTTTCCCACCTCCACCGTGCAGGCGCATGTGCCGCTCGATCTGCCGACCAACCAGCTGAAGGTTGCCCGGGCTCCCAGCACCGCAGGCTTGGCCGACAAGGCGCAGGACAGCTATTTCGAGATCGTCGGCCACATGAAGTGGGAGAATCTCCGGCCCGGCATACTCGACCGGGACCGGCGCGATTTCGACATCATCGATGATGCAGCGCTTGCCGGCGCGACGGTCGAGGGTGGCACGCTCAGGATTGCCGACGAGACCTATCGCGCGCTGATCTTGCCCGCGATCGACGTGCTGGACATCGACGCCGCGCGCGCGGCGGTGCGATTTGCCGAGTCCGGCGGCCTTCTTATCGCGATCGGATCGCTGCCCCGCGAAACGTCGTCGTTGGATCGTCAAAGCGTGGCCAGGCTGCGCGAGCTTGCCGCCGACGGGCGCGTCCGGCTGGTCGATACAGCCGAAAATATCATAGCGGCGTTGAGCGATCTTGCGCGGACGGTCGATGCCCCGGTCCCGACCTTGCTGCGACAGGTGGGCGAGGAATATGTGCTGTTCGTCCCGGCGATCTATCCGAACGCCACCGACCATCCGATGGGATCGGGCGAGGGGGAATGGGCGGTCAGCTCGCGCGTGGCGTCCTACCGGTTCGACGCCGGGCGCTATCCCGCCGCCATGTCGATCACCGTTCGCGGCCTGCCCGGCATGCCGGCATTGTGGGATCCGGTCGACGGCACCCGCAAGCGCCTGCGCACGCGGGCGCTCGCGAATGGACTGGTGGAGGTGATTGTCCCATTCGACAATCTGCCCGCTGCCCTGATCGTCTGGCAGCGGCAGGGGGGGGTGGAGGAGTTGCCGCTGTGGCAGGAAAGGGCGCAGCCTCATGCCCGGATCGACCTGAACGGTCTGTGGGATGTCGACTATGTCTTCACCCAGGACAATCGCTGGGGCGATTTCGACCGTCCGCTTTGTCAAGGCCCGCCGCCGCTGCGACTCTGGACGATGGGTCACCGGAGCGATCCGAACGATGTCGGCCTGACCGATTGCTGGCAAGGCTCGGCCGAGGCCGATTGGCGGCCTGTCCGGGCGACCTACGGTCCGCATGCTCTCTCCGTCGGACCGCTTCCGCTGGCCGATCTTCCCGAACCACTCTCCGAACAGGAAGCCCGTGCCGTGGCGCGCGGGGAAGGCGAGCTCGCAGCGGCCGAGTGGCTCGAACATTCTTATTCATGCTCGCGCGGCATGGAAAAGGACAAGTGGTTCTGGCTGCTGGGCGGGCCGAAGGGCTACATACCGACCGAGTTTCTCACCTGGCCCGCGATCGGGGAAGGCCAGGCGGTGCAGATGCGCTGCCTGGTGCTGGCCGCGCCGGGTCGCCGCCAGCTGATCGTCGGAGCGGGCGCGAAGAAACAGGTCTTCTGGAACGGGCAGCCTCTTGCCGGACATGATGCCGGACATTGGTGGTACTGCCCGATCGACGTCGGTGACGGGCCGAATGTACTCGAAATCCGGTTGTTCGGCCCGGTCGGCGGCTATGATCCCTCCTCGGTCAGGGCGTGCTGGACATTGGCGGAGGAAGCGGCCGATCTGCACCAGGCGGAATGGATCCAGCCCGACGACGAACCGTCGGCGGGTTCGCGCATCATGCATTGCCAAGCCTTCGCGCTCGAATCCGTCCCGGCCCGCGCGGATGCCATCGTCGGGACCCCGCGGCCAGGAAGGTTCCTGGTCAATGGCTCGTTCGTCGATCAACTCATCGAGGATGGCTATTACGAAGATGACCTGGTCGGTACACCGTCCGTCTTCCGCTACGAGATTGCCCGCCTGCTCCGCCCGGGTCGAAACGAGATCGCAATCGAAACGCTCGACCTTGGTTCGCACCGGCCGGTCTATCTCGACTTGGCGGTCGTCGAAGCCGACGGAACCCGCTTCTTCGTCTCCGGAGCCGATTGGAACACCGAGCGCGACGGCGTCGCGGTCGGAACTGCCGTCAATCGCGACGCTCTGGGTGATCCGCTGACGGTCGCCGTACGACCGCGCCCGCATCCGTTGCCCGACGCTGAATGGCTGGGCGACGTGCCCCCTGACCCGGCGCGCGAAATCCGTTCGTTCGCCGGCCTTCGCGGCGGCGTCGAATGGTTCAGGTTCATCCTCCCGCCCGGGGCGACCACACTGACCGTGCCGGTCCATGGGCGAGTCCGTTGCTGGGTCGATGGACTGGAGCAGGCGTGCGCGGACGAAATGGTTCATCTGTCTGCGGGCGCCGGCCCACGCGTGATGGTGCTGCGCGTCGAGGCGGAGCCCGGCTTCGTTGCCGGCGCGATGTGGCGCGAGGCGCCGCGCGTGGTGCTCGGTCCGGGCCGCCTCGATCCTCGCGACTGGCAGGAAGCGGGCCTGGTCGGATATTCCGGCGGCATCGTTTATCGACGGACCGTGCACCTCATGCAAGAAGAGGCGGTGCAGATCGTCGAGCTCGACCTCGGCGCGGTGCGCGGCACGGTCGAGGCGACCGTCAACGGCCGGCCGCTCGGATCGAAGATTTTCGGTCCATGGCGATTCGACATGCGCGGGTGCCTGCGACCGGGCGAGAACCGGATCGAAATCACCGTCTTCAACACGCTCGGCGCCTATCTGAGCGAACACAGCCCGGCGGCATTGGTATTTCCTAATCAACTGGTCGCCGGATTGCTTGGCCCGGTGACGTTCGGGCTGCGTGCCGGCGCCAATCTGGAGCAAGCATGATCGAGTCGAGCGCCGCTTCTGCCTATGTCCAAATGCACGCCATCTCGGCGGGAACGCTCGATCCGGCGGCTCCGCTGGACGATCTTGAACCACTGAGAGAGATCGTCCAGTCGGCGCGCGTCGTCGCGATCGGCGAGAACACGCATCATGTGCGTGAATTTCTCCTTCTCCGGCATCGCTTGACGCGCTTCCTCGCCGAGCGCTGCGGCTTCACCCATTTTGCAATGGAGGCCCCGTTCTGCGAAGGGCTGACGCTGGCGGATTGGGTCGATGGCGCCCCAGGCGACCTGAACGCAATCGCCGCCTCCGCGCTGAGCTTCCGCATGGGCGAATGCGCCGAGATGCGGGACCATCTCTGTTGGATGCGAAGCTTCAACGAGCGCTCGTCCCTGCGCTATGCCGGAATAGACCCGCCCCAGACATTGGGTTCGCTCTCGCCGGCGCTGCGCTTCGTGCACGAATATGTCGCTAAGATCGAAACCGACGCCGCCAGCCTGGTCTCGTCGCTCATCGCCGTCGCGGACAGTTACGCCGGCGCCAATCTTAGCGAGGTGGTCCCCGGCTATTCCGCGCTCGCCTTGGCGGAGAGGCAGGACCTCACCGCGCGACTGAGCGTCCTGCTGTCGCGGTTCCGCTATTTGCGGCCGCTGCTCGTCTCCCGCTCGACTGCCGACGACTATGAGGTGGCGCTCCGTGTCCTGGAGAGCGCGGTCTGCCTGGACCATTATCTGCGGGAGATGAGCGCGGTCTGGGGCGGAAAGCCGATGTTCGCGGAGGGGAGCGGCCGGGACGCGTTCATGGCCGAAACCGTCATGTGGCTACTCGACCGCGGCGGGCCGGAGACACGGATCGTGCTCGCGGCGCACAATGCTCATATCCAGCGCATACCCTGGATCGACGATGGTCACTACATGCAGGGATATTATCTGGCGCAGAATCTGGGCGATCAGTTCGTCTCGCTGGCGGCAACCGGTGGCGCGGGCACGACGGTACGGCTCGATCGGGATCCAATAACCTTCGAAGCGATTGCCGAGCCAGCCGCGCTGGAGCCGCCGGCGGAAGGAAGCGTCGAAGCCTTGTTCGCAGGATCCCAGTCACCCCTGACCCTGTTGGATTTGCGTCCTGCGCGAACGGAGGGGCTTTCACTTGGCAAGCTGCGAATGGCGGAATTCTATCTGGATCTGCCGCTGGCCGACGCGTTCGATGGCGTGCTTTATCTACCGTCGGTCTCGCCGACCTCGATTGTCGCGAACGACTGGCGTTGATGTCTCAACCGATCACGGCCGACATCCCTCCGTCGACGGAGATCACGCTGCCGGTCATATAAGTGCTGTCCGCTACCCAGCAGATGACGGCGGCGATCTCATCGGGCCGGGCAAAGCGGCCGAGCGGAACACGAGCGATCAGCTGCTCTCGTGATGCCTGGGACAGACCCGCCATCATGTCCGTCGTCACTAGGCCCGGCGCGACCAAATTTGCCCGAATTCGACGCGGCGCCAATTCTGCCGCGAGCACACGGGTCAGCCCGATCAGGCCCGCTTTGGCGGAGCCGTAGGCGCTGTCGCCGGGGAAGCCGCGCCGACCGACCACCGACCCGACGGTGACGATGCTGGCGCCGTCCGGCATCAGCTTGAGACAGGCATCGACGGTGTTGAAGACGCCGGTCAGGTTGGTCGAAATGACCCGCTGCCAGCCGTCCAGCGGAAGCTTGCCGACTTTGCCGCCGCTATGAACGCCGGCGCAATTCACCAGCACATCGATTGCCGGGATCGATTCCCGCAGTCTGGCCAGTGATCGAACAAGCGATGCGGCCTCGGCGATGTCCGCCTGGATCGCTAGAGCGTGGTCGCCGAGAGAGGCTGCGGCGGTCACAACTCGTTCGCCGCGCGCAACCAGCACGACCCTATCACCGGCGGCCGCGACCCGGCGGACAACCGCTTCGCCGATTCCCCCCGAGGCTCCGGTCACCAGCCAGGTCCGAAGCGCCGAAGAGTCCATCTTTGCGGCGGCTGCCAGCTCCGCTTCCTTCATCGCCGCATACCGGCCGTTTGCGATTCCGTCGGAGCAGCCGCTTCGGAGGTGGAGCCTTTCAACGTCTGCCGGACCAGGGCGGCGCCGGCGGGATCGATCACGCTTCCGAACAATTGCATATTGTGCGCATGGCCCAGCTGATGCAGCGAGAATGCCGCCTGGACCACCGTCCACTGCCCCTGGGCGTCCAGCGCCTGGTTCACCGCCTGTTTGGCAAGCTTGAGGCCCATGCTGGGCCGCTTTACGATCTTGCCTGCGAGCTCGAGCGTGGTCGTTTCGAGGTGATCGCGCTCGACCACCTTGTTCACCATGCCAAGCTGGAGCGCTTCGGCAGCGCTGATCTCCTCGCCGGTGAACAGCATCTCCTTGGCCTTGCGGGCACCCACCTCCCAGGGATGGACGAAGAATTCGTGCCCGTTGCAGCCATAAGCGACGACAGGATCGGAGAAGGTGGCATCCGTGCTGGCCACGATCAGGTCGCACGGCCAGATGAGCATGAGGCCCGCAGCGATTGCGCGGCCCTGGACTTGCGCGATCGTCGGCTTGGGCAGGTTTCGCCAACGCCAACACAGGCCGAGAAAGGCCTCGGCCTCGGTCGCCATATAGCCCTCGACTCCCGGAAGATCGAAACCGCTCCAGCAGCTGACCGGACGATGTTCGCTCATCGTGGACGTGTCGCGAAGATCATGGCCTGACGAGAAATCGGGCCCGTCCGCCGCCAGAATGATCGCCCGGATCTCATCATCCTGCGCCGCTCGGTCGAAGGCGTCATTGAGCTCGTACAACATGCGCTTGTTCTGCGCGTTGCGGACCTCAGGGCGCGCCAGCACTATGCGGGCGATGCGCTCGGCCGGCGTCTCATAGCGAATGGTGGTGAATGCGGTCATCGAACGGGACCTTTCTCGTTGGCGGCATCCATATGCTCGCCGGATGGATCGCTGCCGGCCGCGGCCGCCCAGACTGCCTCGGCGGCGCATCGGTCCGCATCCGGGCCGGCGACGGCGCGGAGCTCGGCCTTGTTCACCTTGCCGAGAGTCGATCGCGGGAGCGCCCGCACGGCATATACCGCGCGCGGGACCTTGAAGTCGGCGAGCCTTTCGCGGCAGGCCGCGACCACCTCGGCCTCGACACCGTCGGCATCGCCCGCGACGATCACGAAGGCGACAGGCACTTCGTCCAGCACAGGATCCGCGCAGGCGACCACCGCGGCTTCGCGTATGCGGGGGGCCGTCATGGTCGCGCTCTCGATCTCGACCGCCGCCACATTCTCTCCGCCGACCTTGAGCATGTCCTTCGCACGCCCGGCAAAGGACAAATGACCGTCCGCGTGCAGGGTGGCCCGATCGCCGGTCCGGAACCAGCCCCGATCGTCGAAGCTCGCGGCCGTGGCGGCCTCGTCGTGCAGATATTCCGCAAAGAGTGAGAGGCCGGGCGTACCGAAGATCAGCAGGTCCCCCGTCTCGTCCGGTTCCACCGGCTGTCCGTCGGGCCGGACGATCGCGACGCCATATTCAGGGGCCGGCCGGCCCATCGACCCCGGCCGGTTGGGCGTATAGAGGTCGCCGATGATCGGCGTGGTGATCGTTTCCGTCATGCCCCACCAGCCGATGCTCTTGATTCCCAGCGGCGCGTCCCATTCGAGGTCGCAGACTCCGGCGCCGAAGAAGCGGAAACAGTGATGCTTCGGTCGTGGGAGGGTCTCGATCGCCCTGAACGAAAGCAGGATCAGATTGACCCAGGTGCATCGGTGGCTCACCGACAGTTCCCAGAATCGACTGGTCGACCATTTCGGAACGAGTACGAACCGGGAGCCGACCCAAAGGCTGGCGAGCATCGTGTAGGCCAGGGCATTGGTGTGGAACAGCGGCAGATAGCAAAGGAAGCAGTCGTCCGGCCGTAGCCCCTCATGGGCCGCGTTGATCCTCGCGCCCCAGAGCGCGTTGGCGTGGGTCCAGAGCACGGCCTTGGGACGCGCCGTGGTGCCGGACGTATATTGCACGCACATCGGGGCAAGCGGATCGATCGGCGCGGGGATCAGACGGTCGGGATCATCAAACAGGCTGGCGAGGGCGGAGTCGGGCTCGACCAGTGCCTCGGCGCCCACCCCGCCATCATGATCGGTGCTGACGATCCACTGGACGTGAGGTGCGCACCGCTGCATTCGCTCATGGAAGCGCGGCTGGGTAATGATCCCGCTGGGTTCGGAATGCGCGACATAATAGCTCAGCTCGTCGTCGGATGCCCGGGTGTTCGTCGCGACGGCGACCGCGCCAACCGCAGCGCAAGCGTACCAGGCGAGGACGAATTCGGGGCAATTCTCCAGATGGATGAGGACCTTGTCACCGGCCCGGATACCCCGTCGCGCCAAGCCGGCTGCCAATGATGCGCTGTCTCGCTGCAGGTCCGCATAGGTCCAAGTCTTGGCCGCACCGTGAAACGGTTGCCACACGAAGGCTATTCCGCTGCCGGTCGCGCGCGCTCTCAGTCGCAGCAATTCCCATATGTTCAAGCCGCGAAAGATCAGGCTTGCCCGTGCGGCGGCGGCGGGGCGCAAGAGCGCAGTCATCTCGCCTCAACGCATTCAACGACGTTACCGTCGGGATCCCGCAGAAAGATCAGCCGCAGGCCGGGCGCAATCTCGATTGGCGGAGCCAATGCTGCACCGCCAAGAGCGCGTGCCGCACGGGCAGCTGCGTCGACATCCGGCACCATGATCACCAGGTTCGCCAGATCATCCGGCGCTTCATAGGGGGTGCCGTCGGCCCGTTGCATGAGGATGAGCGTGTCGCGGAATATGTCCAGCGTCTCCGCCCTCGGACGGTCGGGATCGCGGGGCTTCAGCGCCGCCTCGCGGAGGCGCCGCCCGGATCCGGGCGGATGCATGAGATCGAAAGTTCCGACCTGCTCGAGCCCGAATACCTGTTGGTAGAAGTTGACGGCTCTCTCGAGGTCCGAAACGCGGACCTTCACGGCACCCAGGATGGCTCGTGGCGCCGCAAGCGGCGCTTCCGCCGGAGTGGCGCATGCGGACAACTCCATCATCGGCAAGACGATGGCCGCGACGGCGAAGAGTGATCGGCGGAGAGAGAGCCGGCAGGCAGATGCGTTGGTCATCTCTATCTTCATGGCGCGGCGGTCGCGGCGCCGGCTAGGCCGGAATTGGCAAGGAAGCCGCCATCGACAAACAATATTTGGCCGGTGACGTAGGAGGCGTCATCGGATGCGAGAAACCGGATTACACGGGCTATTTCATCGGGCGTGGCCATTCGCCCGAGCGGGACTTGCGCAAGGATGGGAGCCATTTCGAGCTGCCCATCTGCCTCGAACCGCTCGATCAGCTCCGTCGCGACATAGCCAGGCCCCACTGCATTGACCCGGATTCCGTAGGCCGCCCATTCCACCGCGGCGGTCTTGGTCAGGGCGGCGACCGCCGCCTTGGACGCGGTATAGGGCCCGCGCGCGACCACGCCCCGTTCAGCGGCGACCGAGACCAGATTGACGATGGCTCCGCCGCCTGCCTCGATCATATATTTGCCCGCCGCCTGCAGGCAACGAAGCACGCCGTTCAAATTGACGTCGATAACCGATGACCAGGTGTCCCAGTCCAGCTGGGCGAGCGACGTCCATTTCTGCACGCCGGCATTGTTGACGAGCGCGTCCAGCCGGCCATGATCGCGGACCAGCTTGTCGAACGCCGCGTCGACCGATCCCTTGTCGCGCACATCGAGCTCGCGCGCCGAAAGAGGCCCGGCCGCCGACTCGACGCGCTGCCTGGCCTTGTCCATGTCGATGTCGCCGATCACCACGCGCCATCCGCATCGCAGGAACTCGGTTGCGGTCGCCCAGCCGATGCCGCTCGCCCCGCCGGTGACAAGGACCACGCCGCTCATTCAGTCTGCGCCCACTTTGGTGTGACGATGGGCGAACTGGGCAAGGGCAGCCTCGCGCAGCCTGATCCCGGAGCCGGCGATCGTCTGAGGCTCCAGACGACCCGCCGAAACCCGCTCGGCTGGGCAGGTTTCGAGAAGGTCGTGCACCCGGTCGAACGGACGGTCGATCGGAAACATTTCTATATGGTCGGCCGAATTCAGGCCGAAGACACAATGCTCATGGACTTCGGGATGTTCATGGAACGATATGCGAATTCCTTGTCTCCGCGCGAGATCGCTAAGATGCCTGACAGTCTCGATTCCGCCGATGGTGGTGGCGTCCAGGCGCAAGACGTCGACGGCATCGCCCGCAATCAATGCGCGCAAGTCGGCAGGACGCGTCGCCTCGTCGCCACAGCCGATCGGAACGCCCAGACGGCGCAGTCGGGCATAGTCCGTGATCCGATGACGGGGGAATGAATCCTCGATCCAGTCGATGGCGAGGGGCGCGACCGCCTTGACGAAATCGGCACGATCCGTCGCGTTGGCCCACGACCAGGCAAAGTCGAGGACGAGCCGCGGCTCCGGTCCGGCGAGCTCGCGAAAGCGGACGAGCCGCCGCAAAATCGCGTCGGGATCCGAATAATGAGCGGCCTCCATTTTCAGCGCCGAATAGCCTTCCTCGACACGAGCGGCCAATCGCTCGGCGAAGGCCTCGTCGGTTTCGCCGACGAGGGCATAGCCTTCGACCAGGAGCACCGGCACCGCCCTGGGTCGCCCGCCGAGCAGGCGCCAGAGCGGCCATCCCGCCGCTTGCGCGCGCAGGTCCTGCAACGCGATCTCCACCATCGACCAGGCGCGGCCAATCGATCCGTCGAATTCCACCGCTGCCAGTGAATCTTCCATGTCAAACGTCAGCACCGCCAAGTTCAGCGCGTCGCGACCGAGCAGTCTGGGCGCGATGACCTCGGCGATCACCATATCGAGCGGAACACCTCGGGTTTGCGATACCACGTCCGCCATGAGTCCACCGGACGTGCGAAGGCGCAGCGCGGCATAGTGGCGCTCTTTCACCTGGAACCGTCCGAAATCCAGCGGTTGCCGCAAAGGCAGTCGGCAGGCCCATGTTTCGACAGTAGTCACGGCCAGCCGCGAGCTCATGGTCCTTCCAGCCCCGAACGGCCAAGAAGATGCACGTACATCATTATATGTCAATATAGCCTGCCGATCGACAGAGCAACTGCTTCGGGTTATCGGGGGCGTCTGCCGGCACTGCGATGCGTGGGGGCCTTCCTCCGCGTCATCCCGGCCCCTGGATCCATTAACGCCGATCGAAAATATCGCGACAACCGTGGTCATAGATCCCGGAGCAAGTCCGGGATGACGGGAATGGCACGGCCGTTAACCTGAAGCGATCCCCCAAACAAGACATCCGCATCTGGCTGGATGACGACGCTCTTGCGCAGGAGGCACGTGCCTCATATGATGCGCGAAAGAGGAGGGATCGTGGCTGGAGCGGACGTGCGGTCAGAGTTGTTGCCGGACCGTCCGGTCGGCGTGCGCAGCTACAAGATCGGCGCCGTCGGCACCGGCTTCATCATGAACGAGGTGCAACTCGCCGCTTATGCGAAGGCGGGGTTCGACGTGATCGCGGTGGCGGCAAGTGATGCTGAGAAGGCGCGCGCGGTTGCCGCGCGCTGGGGCATTCCCGGAGCGCACGCCAATGCGCTGGACGTCATAGGCGATCCCGCGGTCGACATTCTCGACGTCGCGGTTCCACCCCATGCCCAACGCGCGCTTGTCGAGGCGGCGGTGGCGCAACCGCACATCAAAGCGCTGCTGCTGCAGAAGCCTCTGGCCCCCACTCTGGCCGACGCCAAATATATCGTCGAGCTATGTGAACGGAATGGGAAGCTCGTCTCGGTCAATCAGAACATGCGGTTCGACCAGTCGATGCAGGTGCTGAAGCAGATCCTGGATCGCGGATGGCTTGGGTCGCCGGTGACCGCGACCATCGAGATGCGTGCGATTCCGCACTGGCAGGAATATCTGAAAGACTATAATCGCCTGACCCTGCTGAACATGAGCATCCATCACTTGGACGTGATGCGCTTCCTCTTCGGGGAGGTGCGGTATATTTTTGTCGCGACGAGGCAGGATCCGCGCACTCGTTTCGCGCACCGGGACGGCATCTGCGCCATCACATTGGAGTTTGCATCGGGTGTGCTCGGGCATTGCTTTGATGATGTCTGGGCATCTCCGACAAGCGACGGCTTTCCTGCCGAAATCTTCATTCGGTGGCGCATCGTGGGGATCGACGGGGTGGCGAAAGGCACGATCGGCTGGCCGGACTATCCCGATGGGAGTCCGTCCACCTTGAGCTTTTGCGCACCCGTGACGGAGCGTCAGTGGGTGACCCCTCAATGGGAGACGATGTGGTTTCCAGACGCGTTCATCGGGGTCATGGCGCAGTTGCAGGATGCCTTGGCCGGCAAGGCGCCGCTCGCGCTCGACGGCCGCGACAATTTGCGGACCATGGCGCTCGTCGAGGCCGGCTATGCGTCGCTCGACCGCCATTCGGCGGTGGAGCCTTCGGAATTCCATCAGGAGTGAGAACGGATGCTGCAGATTGGAATATTCACCGGCTATTTTCCTTATGAGGTCAAGGAGGTGGTGCGTCGCATCCGCCAGCACGGGTTCAATACCGTCCAGCTGGATTTGGACTTCCGCGATGGGGACTTCTCCACCGACGCGCTGACCCCGAGCCTTGCGCGCGCCGTCGCCGGCGAGTTCCGGAAGAACGACCTGCCAATTTGCTGTATCTCTGGCTATTGCAATCTGGTCCATCCGGACAAGGAGACCCGGGGGGTCTTGATCGAGCGGCTGAAGCGGATCATCGCGCTCGCTCGTGACTTTGGCTCGCCTTACGTGATCAGCGAGACCGGAACCTTCAATCAGGAAAGCGACTGGGCGCCTCACCCCAAGAACAAGACCGAAGAAGGTTATGAGATCTGCCGCGACATCATCGCGGATCTCGCCGAAACTGCAAGGGCGTACGGCGCGACATTTCTGCTCGAGACTTATGTTAACAATGTGATTGGCTCGGTCCAGGAGACGTTGCGCCTGTTCGCCGACATAGACAGCCCGGCGCTCGGATTGCTGATGGATCCCACCAACTATTTCGAGGACCACAATATCGGCGACATCGACGGCGAGCTGAACCGGATCTTCAATGCGCTCGACGACAAGATCCGCATTGCCCATGCCAAGGACGTGAAATGGTCGGCCGATACGTCCGAGAAGCACGCGGACATCGACGCGGTCGAGTCCCACACGTTCCGCGGCGTGGGTCACATCGAGCTTCCCGCGCCCGGCCTCGGCGACTTGAATTATCCGCTTTACCTCGAGCGATTGGCTCGCAAGCATCCCAATATACCGCTCATCATCGAGCATCTGGAAGAAGCCGATGTGCCGCGGGCGAAGCAGTTCATCAGCGAAGTCCTGTCCGAAGTGGGCTGCTGAGTCGGCGAGGTTCATCGATGGTCAGACTTTACGGACAGGCGCAGACGCGGCGGGAGCTGTGCCGCCGCGCCGGGTCGACGCGCCAATTCGCCGGCGTTCAGCTCATGACGCTCGGCAATGGCGTCGAGCATGGCATTCGTTGCCTCGAGTTCCGTTCGGGAACAGGCTTTTGCTTTCAGGTCCTCGTCGATCGGGGGATGGACATAGGCCGGATGGACTATCGGGGCGCAGCGATCGGCTGGCATTCGCCCACCGGCTTCCGTCACCCGGGATTGCATGAGCCGACCGGCGACAACGGTCTCGGCTTTCTTCGTTCTTTCTCCGGCCTGATGCTGACATGCGGGCTCGACCATATTCTTTTCCCGCTGACCGACGATGCGAGCCATTTCGGCTACGATCATCGCGCGACGAGCTTTCACCCGTTGCACGGGCGGGTGGCGTTCACCCCGGCGCTGTTGACCGGATATGGCGAGCAGTGGAACGGCGACGAATGCACGCTCTGGTGCGAAGGCGTGGTGACCCAAGCCGTCGTTTTTGGCGAGCATCTGAAGCTCTTCCGCCGCATCGAAGTGAAGGTTGGCGAGAGCCAGCTCACGCTCGTCGATCGCGTCGTGAATCGCGGCTTCAAGCGAACCCCGCACATGTATCTCTACCATATCAATGTGGGGTACCCGGTGCTCGACGAAGGCAGCATCTTCCTAGCGCCGATTCGCGAGACCATTTGGGCCTCCCATGAGGCAAAGTTGCAGGATCAGGGCGTCGGCTATCGGTCGCAGCCCGGCCCGCTCGTGCATTTTCATGAGCAGGTCTTCGAGCATGCGATCGAAGCGGATGCCGATCATAAGGTGCCTGTCGGGCTGATCAACGAGCGGCTTGGGCTCGGCTTCTTCGTGGAATTCGATCGCCGCGAATTCCCTCATCTGTTCCAATGGCAGAATTTCCAGGAAGGGCTGTACGCTCTCGGAATCGAGCCGAGCACGAACCATGTTCTGGGAAAGCTCTATGCGCGCGAGCAGGGGCAGCTTCGCTGGCTCGATCATGGGGAGGGGTGCAGCTATACGACTCGGATCGGCGTCGTGGACGGAAGCGAGGCGCTTCGTGCGCTGCGCGAACGGATCGAGTCGATCTGTCGGCAGCCCGCTGCCGACTATCCAAGCATCACGGGCAACTGGTCACTCGCCCCGCCAGGGCTGGAAGAATGAACCCGGGCCGGGCCAGGATCGATGACGTTGCGCGCCAGGCAGGGGTCAGCCGCGCCACGGTCGATCGTGTCCTCAATCGGCGCGGCAAGGTCAGGCAGACGACCATCAATCGCGTGTTCGAGGCCGTCGAACATGTCCGCTACAGTCCCGACCCTTACGCCCAAGGGTTTTCCCGTAAAGAGAACCTGCGATTCGACTTCATCTTGCCGCTGGCGACCAGCCGATATTTCGAGAGCTTCGTCCGGGAGCTGGAACGCGAGGCCGTTCGCTTCGATCGGTTGAAGGTCACCGTCCGCCACCATTTCATCGACGCGATCAATCCCTCCGCGCTCGCCGAGCAACTGGTGAAGCTGGCGCCGGCCAGCGACGGCATTGCCTTTGTCGCTGTCGACCACCCGCTCGTCCGTGAGGCGATGCGCCATGCGCACGCGCTCGACGTGCCGTTGGTCACCCTTGTCACCGATGTCAGCCAGTCCGCGCACCGCCTCGCTTATGTCGGCATAGACAATCGCGCGGCGGGCCGCACCGCCGGCCTGCTGATGGCCCGATTTCTCGGCGCTCAATCATCGGGAAGCGTCGGGCTACTGGTCGGAAGCCACAGCTATCGCGGCCACGAAGAACGCGAAATGGGTTTTCGCGGCAAGCTCCTCGAACGGGCCGCCCATCTGCGCGTGCTCGTTCTCAACGAGGGACTGGACGACGACGAACGCAGCTATGCGATTGTCGGCGAAGCGCTGCGATCGAATGACGATCTGCTGGGGGTCTACAATGTCGGCGCGGGCACGCCAGGGGTGGCTCGTGCACTCATCGAGCAAAGCAGGGCCGGCGAGGTGGTGTTCATCGCCCATGAGCTGACCAACTACACACGGGAATATCTCGCCTCAGGCGTGATCGACGCCATAATCAATCAGAACATATCACAAGAAATAAACATGGCGGTCCAGCTACTTATGAATAAGAAAAATAATCAACATCTCATGCGTGGCGTGGAAATCCCCAAGGTGGAAATCTACCTCGAAGAAAACATGCCATAGAAGCGATCGTGCTGGAGTCTTTCATGAACTTGGACGGCAAGAGAGTTGTATTGACTGGCGGCGCGGGCGGATTGGGCTCGGCGATCGCGCGCCGCCTGTCGTTGGCGGGAGCAAGGGTTTGGCTGCTCGACCTCGATGAGACACGCGGCAAGGCGCTCGCGGCGGAAATCTCCGCCGACTGCCCGGACGATCGGATTCGCTTCACCCGCTGCGACCTGCAAGTCCGTTCGGAAATCGATGCCGTGCTAGATGGCGTGCAAGCGACATGGGAAGGGACCGACGTCCTTATCAACAATGCCGCGATCTATCCGAGCAAGGCCTTTACCGACTATACGATCGATGAATATCGCCAGGTGCATCAGGTCAACGTTGAAGCGGCCGTTGTAGCTTCGAGGCGGGTGGTGGCTCACATGCGCGCTGCCAGCTGGGGGCGCATCATCAACATTTCGTCGATCACCTTCTTCGGCGGCTTCGCCAATCTCGCGCCGTACGTCATGTCGAAAGGATCGCTTATCGGTCTGACCCGCGCCTTGGCGACGGAGCTCGGCCCCGACGGGATCACCGTGAACGCGATCAGCCCCGGCGCTTTTCCGACCGCCGCCGAGGGGATCCATCCGGATCCTGAGCAATATGCTCGCTTCGTGATCGATCAGCAGGCGATCAAGCGGCGCGGGACCCCAGCCGACGTCGCCAATCTCGTCGGCTTTCTTGTCTCCGACGAGAGCGGATTCATCACCGGCCAGAATATCAATTGCGACGGCGGCTGGTTCATGCGGTGAATGATCGCGAGGAGATGCAGATGAACGCACCCGACAAGACGCAGGCGGACGGCATCGCCGTGGCTGCACGCATTGTGCCACCACCGGGCACCGTCAGCCCCCAGGCGCGTGATCATTTGAGTCATCCCGTGCCGATCCCTGCTCGGCCCGCGCTGCACCCCGATGACGTCGAAGGCTGGAAAAAGGCGGCGGACGAACTCGAGGCGTCCTATATGCCTGCCGTTCAGCTGTGGCTGGGCCAGGCGGATGCAGGCGTTGAGGTCACGACAATAAGCGGGGTCACCGCTTACCGGGCCGAACCGCATCGGCTCTCGTCTTGGGCGCATGGCAAGCTGCACCTGCACATCCATGGAGGAGGCTGGGCCTTCTGGGGCGGGGAGGCGTGTCGCGGCTTTGCCGCGATGGAGGCGCATCGGCTGGGCTGCAGAACGATTTCGGTCGACTATCGCCGGCCCCCCGACCATCGCTTTCCTGCAGCGCTCGACGATTGCGTGCTGGTTTATCGCCGTCTCGTCGAAACGCATGATGCGAACGATATCGTCATTTCTGGGATTTCCGCCGGCGCCAACCTCGCGGCTGCAACGACGCTGCGCGTACGCGATGAGCGCCTGCCGACTCCTGGCGCGGTCGTTCTTCTATCGCCCGGCACCGACGCGGCGCTGCGCGGCGACACGCTCGTCGCCCATGACGGGCTGGATCACGTCATTCGCCGTGAAACGGCTGCCGAGTGCTGGGCGGTCTATGCGGGCGGGCATGATCCGACCGACCCTTATCTTTCGCCGGTTTATGGGGATTTTTCCAAAGGGTTTCCGCCGACATTCATCCAGACCGGCACGCGAGACCTCTTTCTTTCGGATTCCGTGCGGCTGCACCGCGCTCTGCGCAGGGCTGGCGCAAGCGCCGAGTTGCACGTCTGGGAAGCCATGCCCCATGGCGGCTTCGGCGGAGCGCCCGAAGATGCCGAAGTCCAATCCGAGGTGCGAGCGTTCCTGGCTGGAATCTGGCGGTAATAATTGCGGTGACGCATATCTAGCTAATTGCCTCGCCGCAGTCTGCGGCCAGGTGGCGTTTCGCCATCCCCCTTCGGGAGGGGGCGCCTCTCGCGCCTTGACTCGAAAGATCGGCTAACGTACAGCCGTTAGTCAAATAGCGGTTGTTTGTTAGTCTGGATCCGTGTCGTGCTCGCCGAGAAGAAAAAGAGAGTCGCGACGGCCGGTAGAATCCGGATCGACGATGTGGGGCAAAGGGCAGAGGAGCAAGGCAATGGCTGACGATCGTCAACGTTCGGGCATCGGCTTGGGAGTCATCGCAGCGGCCGGCATGAATGTCATCCTTTGCGATCCCGCGCTCGCTGCCCAAGAGGCCCGAGCGGAGAATATTGCCGATGAGATCGTCGTCACTGCCCGCCGCCGCGAGGAATCGGTTCGAGACGTCCCGGCTGCAGTAACGGCGCTGAGCGGTGAACGGCTGCAAGAGCTGAACGCGACGAATTTCGACGATTTTGCCACTCATGTGCCCGGATTGAGCTATCAATCGAACGGGACCGGCCAGAGCTTCATCGTCATTCGCGGCGTCACGACGGGTGGCGCGCAACCGAACAGTGCCACGTCGGTCTATATCGACGACGTGCCGATCGGCTCGAGCAGCTCGTTCGGCTATGCCCGCAATGTCCTCGATCTCAACCTGTTCGATCTCCAGAGGATCGAGGTGTTGCGCGGTCCCCAGGGGACGCTTTACGGCGCCAACGCGCTCGGCGGATTGCTCAAATATGTAACCAATGCGCCCGATCTTTCCGGCCCGGCCGCGCAAGCTGAGGTCGAGCTCTCCTCGACCCGCAATGCCGATCGGCCCAGCTATCTGGGCGCGCTCGCCGTCAACGTGCCGATGGTGACGGACCGCCTGGGGATCCGCGCGGACGCGATCCGGCAACGCGAGGCCGGCTTCATCGATGACCCGTCGCGCGGCCTCGAAGGAATCGGGCGATCCACCTTTGAAAGCTATCGCGTATCCTTGCTTGGCCGGCCGACGCCGGACATCTCGATCAGATTGACGGCCCTCAATCAGAAGGTGAGCAGCAACGGGATCCGGACGGTCGACCGGGACTATTTGACCCAGGAACCGACCAGCCGCCGGTACGACCAGACCTTCCTGTCCGACAGTCCCTTCAGCTACCAGCTCGGCCTCTATAGCGGCGTGCTGAGCTGGGATCTCGGCCCCGCCGAATTCAGCTCCATAACCGCCTACCAGGACGTCGACGTCCTTTTTGAGGGAGACACTTCGCGCACGTTCGCCTTCCTGTTCGGCACCGGTGATACGGTCGCATATCACGGCGTCCTTGAGAACATAGTCAACAAATTCACTCAGGAGTTCCGATTGGTATCCAGCAGGAACCGTGTACTCGAATGGATCGTCGGAATGTATTACACCAATGAAAATACCAGACAGAGCGGAGGCCTGTTCGATGATTTCGATCCGAACGGGCTCTTCTTTGGTCTTCCTCTATTAACTTACGATATTCCGACCAGATACAGAGAAATCGCCGGCTATGTGAACGGAACAATCCACTTCACGGATCGGTTCGATCTGACCTTGGGAGCAAGATATTCGTATGACCGGCAGAGATATCAGCAGAATTTCATCGGCCTCCTCACCGATCCTAACAATCCCTTCGGCGTGCTTACGCGCGGTGCGAACTCGAAGGAAAATGTGACGACCTATCTTTTCAACCCGCAATACCGATTCAACGACAGGCACATGATTTATGCGCGCGTCAGCAGCGGCTACCGTCCGGGCGGCCCGAACTATCTGGCGCTCGACGTGCAGGGCAATCCCATCGGGGAAACCTCGTTCGACGCTGATACGCTGTGGAGCTACGAGGTCGGCATAAAGGGGCAATTGCTGAACGACCGCATCAGCTATGACATCGCGGCCTATCATATCGACTGGTCCAACATTCAGCTGGTGGTGGTCCGCGGCGGTCTCAGCCTGATCGGCAACAGCAATAATGCGAAGATCACCGGTGTTGAAGCGGCGTTTGTCATTCGCCCCGTCGATGGCCTCACGCTCGACGCGTCCGCCGTTTATACCAACGCCCGTCTCGGCGCGGACGATCCGGATCTCGACGCCGAGGAGGGCGCACCGCTGCCGCTTTCGCCCAGGTTCGCTGCAGCAGTCACAGCCACTTATGAGCGGCCGATCCGTGCCGGCATGACGGGAGTCTTGTCGGCAAGCTATCGTTTCGTCGGAAGGCGTCATGCGGGCTTTGCCGGCAGCGCAGTCCGTCCCGATTACATCCTCGACGCATACAATATCGTCGACCTCAATGCAGGCCTAAGATTTGCCCGGGACTATGAGGTGAATCTGTTCGTGAAAAACCTGTTCAACACCGAAGGTCCGATATCCGCCGATCCGGTCGCAAACGCCTTCAACGTCAACGCGTCGGTGCCCGTCACAATCGTTCGGCCTCGCACCATCGGCGTCAATCTAAGGGCCTCTTTCTAACCCGCTTCGGCGAGGCGGCAATCGGCGAGATGTGGGAAGACCATCTCATCATCGACTGGTTCCGGACGCGCTACGCCAGATTTGACGTTTCGAAGCACGACTGGGCGGACAGTTTCAAGCTGCTCACCTTCCTCAGCATCGGGGCCATGCATGGTCATCTGTGCGGACCCAATCGGGAAGGCAATGTCGATTTTCATGAATATGACGACCGCGTCGAGCTCGAATTCGATCCGTGCGGCAGCGGCGGGCGGGCTTATCGCGGCGAACCCCTGGACGGCAGCGGACCGCGGATGGAGGCCCCCTACGGATTTCGCGCCTTGTCCGGTGCTCATGATTTCACCTGGAACAAGACTGGAATCTGCACCTACTGCGCCCATTGCTGTGTCCTGACCGAGAAGTTGCCCGCCCAGGCTTTCGGCTATCCGGTCCGCGTCATCGACCCGCCGAGCTATCCGCACGCAGCGGGCGCCAAGTGCAGGTACACGATATACAAGGATCTGCGCGCAATTCCCGCTGAAATCTACGCGCGGATCGGGCTCAGCAAGCCTGCCGCCGACCAGCCGCTCGGCAGCGATCATGGACCATTCGGAAAATGAACCCAGCTTCCTTGCGCAGAGCAACCGACGCAAATCGAGAGGATGCTCCGCGAATCACCGGTCCTTCGCCGACGGATCTGACGATCGAGAAAATCGAATTCATTCCGCTGGTGATGCCTCTGCCGAAGACGTTCCGCGGCAGCTATTACTATATGACCCATCGCTGCACGATCATCACCCGCGTCTATACGAAATGCGGCGTTGTCGGAGAATGCTATAACGGCGACGAATACGAGACCCAGCCGGAAGTCCTGCGGATCCTGCGGGAAGAAGTTGCGCCACGCCTGATCGGGATGAGCGCCTTTTCTCCCGAGGGCTGTTGGGAAGCCGCGCTGTTTCCCACGTTCAACATTCTCAGAGACCGCAAGCTTGCTTTGTCGGCGCAGGCCTGCGTCGACAGCGCCATTTGGGATGCGTTTGGGAAGGCGGTAGGCCAGCCCCTCTATCGGTTATGGGGCGGCGCGAAAGACCGGCTGCGGGTGATCGCGATCGCCGGCTATTACGAGGACGGCAAGACGCTCGGCGACTATGGTGCCGAGATGCAAATGCTCCAGGCGATGGGTTTGGGCGGCTGCAAGTTCAAAGTGGGCGCGCGCGCCCCGGCGGAGGACGCCGAGCGGGTGCGGGCCGCGCGCGCCGCCGTCGGACCCGAGTTCAAAATCTGCGTCGATGCCAATCAGGGATGGGAATTGGCGGACGCCATCGCGTTCGCCAGGCATATCTCGGATCTGGACATCATGTGGTTCGAGGAGCCCTGCCGCTGGTATAATGACCGGCGCGCCATGGCTGACGTGCGGCGCATGGCTGGTATCCCGGTCACCGCCGGGCAAAGCGAGTGCTCGCGGAGCGGCTGCCGCGACCTGATGATCGAGGGCGCCATCGACTTCTGCAACTTCGACGCGAGCTGGGGGGGCGGCCCCACCGAGTGGCGGCGTGTCGCGGGCATGGCGGCGGCATTCGGCGTCACCATGGCCCATCATGAGGAACCCCAGATCTCAGCGCACCTTTTGGGCTCGATTCCGCACAGCGCCTGCCTCGAAGTTTTCCACCCCGACCGCGACCCGTTGTTCTACGAGCTGGTCGCGAACCGGAATCCGTTCGAAGACGGCCACTACGCCATCCCTGAGGGCGCGGGTTGGGGTCTTGTCCTCGACGAGGCGGTGATCGCAAAGTATCGCGCGGACAATGTCAGTGGCTGAGCCGACGAGTCGCCGCAAACCTGCTCCAAGCATGATACCGCACAATCGGGCGCTCGAATTCTACGAAAAGATGCTCCTCGTGCGGGACTTCGAGGACAAGGTCCACCAGGCCTTTCAGCGCGGACTGGTATTCGGCACGACCCATCTGTGCCAGGGACAGGAAGCCGTGTCGGTCGGCGCAATCGCGGCTCTGGGTGCGGAAGACAGCCTGACCTACACCTATCGGGGGCACGGACAGGTCATCGCGCGGGGGCTGGATCCCGAGGCCGCGTTCGCCGAAATCTTCGGGCGCGTAACCGGTTGCAGCCGAGGGCTCGGCGGGTCGATGCATCTGGCGGACCTCGGCCTCGGCCTGTTGGGATCTTTCGCCATCGTCGGCGCGGGTCTGCCGGTTGCGGTCGGCGCTGCGATCGCGGCGCAGATGAACGGTCGCGGCCAGGTCGCCATGACCTTTTTCGGCGACGGTTCCACCAATATCGGGGCGTTCCACGAGTCGATGAACCTTGCTGCCGTATGGAATCTTCCCGTCATCTTCGTCTGCGAGAACAACCTTTACGGCGAATATTCGCCGATCCTCACCACCACACCGTTCGAGGATCTCACCAGACGCGCGGATGCCTATGCGATGAACGCCGTCATGGTCGATGGCAACGACGTGGGCGCCGTCTATGCCGCGGCCGGCATCGCCGTCGAGCGCGCACGCGATGGCGGCGGTCCGACCTTCCTCGAATGCAAGACCTATCGCCAGTGCGGGCACTCGCGCAGCGATCCGGCGAGCTACCGCCCGGAAGGGGAGCTCGAAACCTGGATCGCGAAAGACCCGATCCTGCGTTGCGAGAATTGGCTCAAAGGCGAATACGGCTTCACCGATCACGATCTGGGCTTGGCCAAGGCGCGCTCCGCCGCGGTGATCGAGGCTGCTTTCGAACGCGCGAGTGCCGCCGATTGGCCCACCGATGTCGATCTTCGGCAGGCAACGCTTGCCCGGCCGGGCGAGGCATGACCGCGGCGATGACTTACCGCGACGCCATCGTCGCCGGCCAGCGGGACGCGATGCGGTGCGATCCGCGCGTGCTCCTGATGGGCGAGGACATCGCGAAAGCCGGAGGCCCGTTCAAGACGACCGAAGGGTTGCTCGCCGAATTCGGGCCGCAGCGCGTGCGCGATACGCCGATTTCCGAGCAGGCTTTTGTCGGCGCGGCCATGGGTCTGGCGATGATGGGCTACCGCCCGATCATTGAGCTGATGTTCGCCGATTTCATGGCCGTTTGCTACGACCAGATCGTCAACAGCATCGCCAAGCACCGTTTCATGCAGGGCGGCACGTTGACCTTGCCGCTCCTTATCAGAACCATGGGCGGCGGCGGAACCCGCTTCGGGGCGCAACATTCGCAAACGGGCGAGAGTTGGTTGCTCCCCATTCCCGGGCTGAAAGTCTTTTGTGCGGCAGGTCCGCAGGAGGCCTATGACATGATCCGGGCCGGGGTGGACGATCCGAACCCGGTGATCGTCATCGAGCACAAGGCGCTCTTTACGCGCACCGCGCCCGTGCGGCTGAATGATCATGGTCCGATCGAAGGTCCGCTGCGCCTCGTCGAAGGCCACGACATTACGATCGTGGCCTCGCTGGGGATGGTCGAACGGGCGGTGGAGGCGGCCAGGCGGCTGGCTCAGAACGGCGTCTCCGCAGAAATATTCGATCTCAGGCTGCTGCGACCGATGAACGTCGAGCCAATTCTCGACAGCCTTCGCAAGACCAACCGTCTGCTCTGCGTCGAGGAAAACCCGGCCGCGGGCGGGTGGGGCGGCGAGGTCGTGAGCGCGGCATGCGCGCATGCGTTCGACTATCTCGACGCGCCGCCGGCCCGCCTTACCTTGCCGGATTACCCGATGCCGTACAGCCCCGCGCTTGAAGACGCGGCCATTCCTTCGGTGGAGCGCATCTGCGCCGCCGCCGAAGACGTTGTGTATCGGGGCCTGGCGGGCGGTGCCTGGAGCGGATGAGCATGACCTTGCCGAATCTGGATCTCGGCCTGAAGGGCGGCCGCGTCATGGTGACCGGCGCGGCGGGAGGGATCGGCCGCGCCGTCGCGGTGCGGTTCGCCGCCCTCGGCTGCAGAATGGCGCTTTGCGACATCGATGCGGTGTCGCTGGCCGGCGTCGTTGCCAGCCCTCCTCAGGAGAGCGGCGGGCACGTCGCCATCCCGTTCGACCTCGCCGACGGGGCGGCCTGTCGCGGAGCGGTGAGCGATGCGGCCGCCGCGCTCGGGAGGCTCGCGCGGCGCCCTAGAGTCTGATCCATCTACGTTGAAGCGTATCCGGAGTTTGTGAGATAGGCGGCGCACTCGTACGGTGGGAAGGCGCTGAGGAGCGTTCCGATGCGCTGCCAGGTTGCCTCCACGGATCG
>Ga0187894_10000279_pt1 | contig 69192 bp, 59 predicted proteins | sample GBC1701081metaG_FD_136650 | JGI IMG/M metagenome (GOLD analysis project Ga0187894, IMG submission 136650) | White microbial mat communities from a lava cave in the Kipuka Kanohina Cave System on the Island of Hawaii, USA - GBC170108-1 metaG ... | reverse complement strand
TTCACATCGACGGGGAGGTTTGGCACCTCGATGTCGGCTCGTCACATCCTGGGGCTGGAGCAGGTCCCAAGGGTTCGGCTGTTCGCCGATTAAAGTGGCACGCGAGCTGGGTTCAGAACGTCGCGAGACAGTTCGGTCCCTATCCGCCGCGGGCGTAGGATTCTTGAGGGGGGCTGACCCTAGTACGAGAGGACCGGGTTGGACGCACCTCTAGTGTACCGGTTGTTCCGCCAGGAGCACTGCCGGGTAGCTACGTGCGGTCGGGATAACCGCTGAAAGCATATAAGCGGGAAACCCTCCCCGAGATAAGGAATCCCAGGTGGTAACACCTCTAAAGGCCCCTTGTAGATCACAAGGTTGATAGGTCGGAGGTGAAAGTGCGGCAACGTACTTAGCTGACCGATACTAATTGGCCGTGCGGCTTCCCCACTCCACTCTTCGCGAGAGCTGCCACTTGCATACATCTGTGATGGGAAAGAGAAAACTGAGGAATGATTCTAGGAGGCTTGGTAAAGGAAATCCTAGTGTTTTGGCTCTATCTTCTTCCCGTAAGTCACCTCCCCCTTATCAACCCGCAAAGAAAAACCGCAGTCAGGATTCGTACATACCCAGGCTTTGAAAAGGACCGAGGCCCCTTCTTGCCCATAATCAGACAGCGGAATCAACACCCCCACATCACATTTCTGACACTTCGGGAAACTCGGAAGATCCATTACCCCGCTCCTTTCCAAAAATCCGCCAGACAATACTCAGCGTGACACTATTCAAGAAAAAAATCAAGGAAAGGCCAAGAACTATCTGCCACTCTTGTGTAGCCCTTCATTAAAGACTCCACTCCTGTAACCTTCCATATCGAGCAGAATAGAGACAAATCCAGCCTTCTGCATTCTTCCTTTGATAGTTTCAATCACACTTGGTGACATCAACTTTGGGAAGTCTTCACCATTTATCTCGAGACGAGCACTCATGCCGTGGTGGCGAACCCGAAGAGCTTGAAACCCCAAGGAACGTAGGCTGCTCTCTCCTTGAGCGATTTGTGCCAACATCGTTGCGGTGATCTGCGTTCCGTATGGGACGCGAGAAGAAAGACAGGGTGAAGCCGGCTTTTCCCAAGTTGGCAACCCTAATAATTTGCTTGCTCGACGAATCTCCGCTTTGGTAAAGTGGGCTTCAACCAAAGGATGAAAAACCCCATATTCGATAGCAGCACGGAGGCCAGGTCGGTAATCTCCCAAATCGTCGCTATTTACCCCATCGACAATTGAAGGAAGCGACAAGCGATTCGCTTCCCGACGGCAAATCTCATACAGGGAATTCTTACAGAAGTAACAGCGATTCGTAGGATTAGCCGCATATTCGGGAATGGCTAATTCGTCGTGGGGAATAGTAAACAGTTGCACCCCCAAAGCTCGCGCTAGCGAGACTGCTTGTTCAGCATCTTCTTGAGGAGTAGAGGAAGAAATAGTCATGAGCGCAACGACTTTTTCACGCAAGACTTCAACCGCAACGGCGAGAAGAAAACTAGAGTCTACTCCCCCAGAAAACGCCACCAATGTTGGGCCTAGGTCTTTGATAATCGCGCGGAGATTATCGAGTTTCTCTGTTGCAAAGACTGAACTGAGCTTCATGCCTGCACCCTTGCTTGCTTCAAATTCCTTCCGCCTGAAAAAGGTCAGTAGTCAAATAACGTTCCCCCGCATCGCAGAAAATCGCTAACACTTTTTTCCTTTTTCCCAAACGACGGGCGACTTGTACTGCGGCGACGCAGGCTGCCCCAGAGGAGACACCGACAAGAATGCCTTCTTCCCTTGCAAGCTTGCGTGTATAAGCTGTAGCTTCTTCATCTGTCACAGGAATGACTTCATCATACACCGTGGTATCGAGTACCGGCGGGACGAACCCCGCACCGATTCCTTGCAAAGAATGATAGCCTGGCTCTCCTCCGGAGAGAACCGGAGAAGAGGCTGGTTCGACAGCAAAGATTTTTAGATCTGGATAGTGACGCTTTAAGACCTGGCCCACTCCCGTGATCGTTCCTCCAGTTCCTACTCCAGAGACGAAAGCATCAAGCTGAGGCATTTGTTGAAGAATTTCCTGCGCTGTCGTAAGGCGATGGGCCGTAGGATTGGCTGGATTGCTAAATTGTTGCGGCATGAAATATGAGGGATTGCTTGCGATAATTGCTTCTGCTTTCTGGACAGCCCCGTGCATTCCTTTTGTATCTGGTGTGAGTACGACAGTGGCTTCATATGCAGCAAGGAGACTCCGTCGCTCTTCGCTCATAGTATCAGGCATGGTAAGAATCAAGCGGTAACCCTTCACAGCAGCGACCAGGGCCAAGCCAATGCCAGTATTCCCACTGGTTGGTTCGACAATAGTATTACCGGGATGAATGCGCCCTTCCTGTTCAGCCGCTTCAATCATGTTAAGGCAGATCCGATCTTTTACACTCCCTCCGGGATTCAATGATTCAAGCTTAGCCCAGATCTCTGCGCCTTGGGGGTCTGGAAGTTTTCGGAGTTGTACCACCGGAGTCATTCCGATGAGAGCAGTAAGGGAGTGGGCGACTTGACAGGGAATCGGCATGGCGAAATGAAGAATACTCGCGTGTAATTTCTCTTGCTAAGGTAGTGCGATGCTATCTATGAGGAGTGGCAAAGTCAACGAAGCAAAATGCTTGAGAAAACTGATATTATTTCCAGGGAGCCTAGGGGATTTTCTCTGTTTTCTTCCTGCACTCAATGTTATTCAAGGCTCGATCCCTAACGAAAAGATGGTGTTGGTTACCCGAGAGGAATTACTCCCGATTGCCCGACGAATTCTTGGGGTTTCCCTCACCAGTTCTCTTGATAATCGTCTTTTTGCAAAGCTTTTTGTGCCCCATGCCTCAATCACCCAAGAAGAAGCTGATTTTTTCTCGTCGGCCTACGAAATTTTCTCGTGGTTCGGACATACACGATCTGAGGTCAAGGCAACTCTTAATCGATTTGCTCCTGGACGAGTTCGTTCGTTTGCTTTTTTTACTGGGCAAGAGGACGTTCACGCGAGCGCGTACTATCTCCAATGCGTTGGCCAAAGAGAAGTCTGCTGTCCATCCCTGCTTCTGGGGCCAGCAGAAAAACAATGGCTTGACGCTTATTGGAAGCTTCGAGGTTGGCCTGTTTCCTCTCGCGTCTTGGTGCTTCATCCCGGAAGCGGAGGAAAAAGGAAGCGCTGGGAGCCTCAAGGGTTTGCCCAGGTTTCTCGTTGGTGGAGGAACAATGGCAACAGACAGGTCGTTGTGCTTTTGGGGCCTGCCGAGGAGAGTGAAGAAAAAGCCTGGAAAAATATTGGGACAGTCGAAAGATGCCTTTCTGTATGGCAAGCTGCTGCATTACTAAGCAGAGTGGATCTCTATCTTGGCAATGATTCTGGAATCTCTCATTTAGCTGGAGCCGTCGGTGCGCGCGGGGTTACTCTCTTTGGTCCGACGAAACCGCAACAATGGAGGCCTCTAGGAGGAGCTTTATCCATAATTCATAATGCTTCGTATAGGATGGTGATGCCTAAAGTTGCTGGCATTTCACTAGTAGAAATCTCGGTTGAGGAGGTATGTGCTCGTCTGGCTCGCTATGGCGTATAATGCACTCTTCCTTTTCCTACCAAGAGGAAATATAGTGGTGGGAAAGATTTCGCTTATTACCAAATGAGCGTGTTCGGAGGCTGTGTCTATGGAAGAACAAGAGAATAAGCGTGGCTTCCGCGTCCAAGATCGGCGGCGATTCTCTCCAGAGACAGGAGAGCCTCGCCCCACGGAAGATGACCCGCAAAGGTCTGAAACAACGGACACGAAAGAACGAGAAACTCCTCAATCGGATCAGCCGCGGGCTTCTCGATCACCTTCCCCGAGGGAGCAGATTTCTTTTTCCAGTTTCATCCTCGGACTGAGCACGCAGGCCTTGATGTATATGGGAGAGATCCCCTCCGCTCCTGGGCAGCCAGTGCAGAAAGATCTTACTGCTGCTCAACAGATGATTGATGTGTTAGCCATGCTGCAACAGAAAACTACCGGAAATCTTGATGCGGGTGAATCTTCCATGCTGGAGCATGCTCTTTTCGATCTCCGTATGCGCTATGTCGATCTAGCGAAGAAAGCCTAAGCCGTTTGCTTAAGGCATGAGCTACCGTCGCTCCCTTACTCAAGAGCTGCAGAAAAACTCGGCTGATTCATGAGGTAGAATGCGCCGGATACTATGGGGAAGTGCAGTTGTCGCGTTCCCTGTCGTTCTTCTATTTGCGGGAGTAATGGGATGGCGATTCTACCACGAGTTGGAGAACGAGGTTATTGCGCGTTTCTCTGACCACCATTGGGACGTTCCATCAAAAATATATGCTGAGCCTCTCCTGCTCTATCCGGGTGTAGATGCCGGTGAGACCGGTCTTTTCGATCGATTAACTCGGCTTGACTACCGCCCTGTTGCGGGAACAGTACAAGCGCGCGGTGAATACCATTACGATCAGAAGAAAGGAGAACTTCAGCTTTTTCTGCACGACTCTCCGTTCCCGCGCTCGAAAGGAAAGGCAGAAAGAATAGCCTTTGTACTGAAAGATGGTCGAGTTGAACGTTTAATTGATCTGGATGGAAGGACGGAACTGCCGTCCGTGGAACTCGAACCTGAAGTGATTACCAGTGTGTATGATCGTACCTGGGAAGAGCGTCGGGTTATTAAGCTCTACGATGTTCCTTCGCTACTGGTGAAGGCTCTATTGGCGGCAGAGGATCATCGTTTTTTTGAACATGAAGGAGTAGACTTCTGGCGTATCATCGGGGCGACGAGAGCCAACCTCCTGGCTTGGCGGCCTGTACAAGGTGGGAGTACGCTGACGCAACAACTCGTCAAGAACTTCTTCTTGACACAAGAAAAAGTCGTCAGTCGGAAACTAGTTGAAGTGTGCATGGCAACGATCGTCGAGCATCACTACTCGAAGCTGGAAATCCTGGAGAATTACTTAAATGAGATCTATCTCGGGCAACATGGTGCGAAAGGGATCTTCGGCATGTGGGAGGCGGCTCGTGTTTATTTTGGCAAAGAACCACGAGATTTGACTCTTGGTGAGATTGCCGTTTTGACCGGAATGGTTAAGGCGCCAAATACTTATTCCCCTCTTCGTCATCCAGACCGGGTTATTCTTCGACGCAATTATGTCCTACAACGCATGCGCGAGTTGGGAGATGTTACTGAAGAGGAATATCGGGCTGCACTACAGGAGAAGATTGCCCGGCGCGCGCTTCTTCCAGATGACAATGGCGCGCCGTATTTCGCTGACTTTATCAGAAAAAATTTGGAAGAGCACCTTCCGGATGGAGCTTTGACTACTGCTGGGTTGCGGGTTTTTACTTCGCTTGACATGCGCCTTCAACGCCTCGCGCAAGAAGTCGTGCGGGCAGGGCTAACAGAGTTAGAGACAAAATATCCTCGCCTGCGACGAGAGAAACCTGAAGAACAACTGCAGGCTTGCCTCATTGCGCTTCAGCCGCAGACCGGGGCGGTCCGAGCAATGATTGGTGGACGGGATTATCTGATTTCGCAGTTCAATAGAACCACTCAAGCGCATCGCCAGCCAGGGTCGGTCTTTAAACCAGTGGTTTTCTTAGCCGCACTTACTAGAGAGCGAGAGCAAAGAGAAGGGAGATTTCTTCCTACGAGCCGCATTGAGGATGCTCCTTTCACCTGGTCATTCAGAGGCAAAGATTGGAGTCCGGGAAACTATAAGGACGAATATCTCGGCATGGTCTCCCTCCGTCGAGCCCTGGAGCAGTCGCTCAACGCAGCGACTGCTCGTGTCGCGCAAGAAATTGGCCTCGAACCAATCCGTGAGACTGCCCAAGTGTTGGGGTTTATTAGTCCGTTGCCTTTCTACCCGTCTCTTATCCTAGGTGCTGCTGAAGTGACTCCTTTTGAAGTTGCCGTTGCTTTTGGCACGCTGGCTAACCAAGGGCTTCGAGTAACGCCCTTGGTTGTCAAGCAGATTACAGATCAAGACGGGAAAGTATTAGAGCGGCGTGGAGTAGAAGTCGAACAAGCGATTCCACCAGAAGATGCGTATATGGTCACTCATCTTTTGGAAGGCGTTTTGGATCGAGGGACTGCCCGGGTCTCGCGGCAAAGAGGATTTACTCGACCTGCGGCAGGAAAAACCGGGACGACCAATGATTACGGAGATGCCTGGTTCGTGGGATACACTCCAGACCTTGTTGCGGTTGTCTGGGTTGGATTCGACCAACGTCAACCCTTGGGTCTCTCAGGGGCGCAAGCTGCGCTACCAATCTGGACGAATTTTATGAAGCGAGCCACTGCTGGACATCCGATTGCTGAATTTGTTCCGCCACCAGGTATTACTGTCGTACCGATTGATCCTCAGACTGGATTGCGTGCCACTGCGCAATGCCCAGTTGTTCTCGAAGAAGCGTTCTATGAAGGAGAAGAGCCGACTCAACTCTGCCCGCGTCACGCAGCAGATATTAGGCCAGTTGAAGCAGTTCCCGACCAACACCAAGGCGTGGATGGTCAGACAGAAAGACCGGATTCTCGTTCGCGCTCCTTCTCTCCTGGGCAAGTCGTTCGTCCACCCGAGGAGCAGAGGCCTTGGTGGAAGATATTCTAATTCGAGCTGAGCTGAAAAAATGAGCGGGAAGAGTATTATCAGCCTTCTTGTTTGTCTCGTAACTCTGGCTCTCTGGATTCATGAGGAGAGACTGTACGCACAGGGGAGAACTCATGCTCAGAATACGTCTCTTAGAGAGGAAGACCTTACCACTGGCGAAATAGTGAGTCCGGGTGAGGAATTTAGTGAGGAAGCGACCGAAGAAGAGGAAGATCCTCACGAATTGCCCCCCGTTCTTCCCAAAGATTTTTCCCGCGATCAGGATCGCAGACTTTCCCCCTCTTCTGCTGAGTCGTCATCTCTCCCAGCTGAACCTCTGGAGCCACGGGATCTTAGTCAATCAGAAGCATTAGTACCAATAGACAATACCATGCCTGCGTTGCCGACGGCAAATATGCTCTCCCCGCAGGATCGAGTGGCGCTCCATTTCGTTGAAGCTGGAGTAGAGGCGCTTACGCGCGAAGACTTCGAGCAAGCAAAAGAGCAATTCGAAAGAGCTCTAGAAATCGCGCCTCTTCAACCGTACAGCTATTATTTCTTAGGTCGGCTCGCGTTCGTGCGTGGGGAACATAGGAAGGCCCTGCTGCTTTTGCAGAAGGCGGATCTTCTTTTTATCCGTGGAGATCAAGCCTGGCGTGGGGAAACTGCCAGGCTAAAAGGGGCAGTGTATGAAGATCTTGGAGACTATACCCACGCGCGCACCTCCTATCGGTTGTGCCTTCAACTTGCACCCTATAACTTACGAGCAATGAGTGCTCTTGCCCGTCTTGCCAGTGAGGAGCCCTATTCCAGTGCAACATTTTCCCGGTGACTCCTTGTCTATTCTTGGGATTGAAACGTCCTGTGACGACACAGCCGCCGCCGTTCTGCATGGGAGACAGGTCCTTACCAACATTGTGTCGTCGCAAGATGAAATCCATGGTTGTTATGGGGGGGTTGTTCCAGAACTTGCGTCTCGCCAGCATATGCGCAATATGCTGGCGATTGTCGATCAAGCGCTTCGAGGAGGAAAAGTCGGGCTTGAGCAGCTTGATGGCATTGCGGTGACTTGCGGCCCTGGTCTGGTTGGTTCTTTATTGGTTGGCGTGTCCGTGGCGAAGGCGTTAGCTATGGCAAAGCATCTCCCCTTAATTGGAGTGAACCATTTAGAAGGTCACCTTCTTGCAGTTTTGCTTGAGCAGGACGTTGCCTTCCCATTTCTTTGCCTCCTGGTTTCCGGCGGACATACCGCCTTGTACGTGGCTCGGACTTGGGGGGACTATCAACTCCTGGGCGCGACCCGTGACGATGCTGCAGGAGAGGCCTTCGATAAAGCGGCGAAGATGTTAGGGCTCGGCTATCCTGGCGGGCGGGTCATCGATAAACTTGCGCAGAACGGAGACCCTGTCGCGCTGCGTTTCCCTCGTGCTCATCTGAAGACTGGCAAATATGATTTCAGCTTCAGTGGGTTAAAAACCGCCCTGCGGCAATTTCTCAGTTCGCCTGAGGGGGAAAGGTCCCGAGACGCGGATATCGCTGCCAGCTATCAAGAAGCGGTGGTCGATATGCTTATCGAAACGACCGTACGTGCTGCCTGCGACCTGAAACTAGAGCGCGTCGTTATCTCTGGTGGTGTGTCTGCCAACTCTCGGCTGCGCCGCGGCATGGCGGAAAAAGGACAGCAGTATGGCGTGCGAGTATTCTTCCCTTCGCTCAAACTGTGCACCGATAATGCCGCCATGATCGCTTTTGCCGGAGCATGGCGTCTTGCCTGCGGGCAGCGAGCTTCCCTTGATCTCAACGCTTCGGCAACCCTCTCCTTGTAAGACGTGCTCACCTTATCTCAGCAGGCACGCTTTGCCCTTAGTGAACTGGGAGTTCCTCCACATAAAAAGTTTGGTCAACATTTTCTCGTTGATCCTACGGTGATCAACAATATGATTCGAGCCGCCCAGATCAGTCCCGAGAGTATTGTTCTTGAGATTGGCCCTGGTCTGGGAGCGTTGTCTGGAACTTTGGCCAACATAGCGGCGCAGCTCTATTTAGTTGAAGTCGACGCGATCTTGGCCGATCGCCTGCGGAAGCAGCTTGCGGACAATGCAAGCGTCCAGGTGATTTCCGCAGATTTTCTTACGCTCGATCTGACTGCGACTTTTCCGGCCCCTTCAATACAGGTCGTGGCCAGTCTCCCTTATAATGTTGCGACCCCGATTCTTTTTCGCCTCTTAGAGAATCGTCGCCAATTCCCCGAGGCGACGGTCATGCTCCAGAAGGAAGTGGCGGAGCGGTTAAGTGCCGTTCCGGGAACGAAGGCGTATGGCATTCCTTCTGTTCTGACTCAGCTTTATGCGACTGTGACAACAGTATGTACGGTAGGGCCTCGCAGCTTTTTTCCTGCTCCTAAAGTAGAGTCACAAATTGTCCGATTGATGTTCCAAGACGCTCCACGGGTCGCGGTCAAAGACGAGCGGGTTTTTCAGCGTGTTGTTAAAGCTGCTTTTGCTCAGCGGCGGAAAACCCTGCGCAATGCGTTGCGAGCGGAGGGTTATGGAGATCTCGAAGCAGTGAGCGTACGAGCTGGGATTGATTTACAGCGACGCGGTGAAACTCTAGGCGTAGAAGAGTTTGCTACCTTAGCAGATGTGCTTGCTACGCAATCACACGCGTAACGTAGCGGAGAGTATCTCCCTGGTCGTTCATTCGCAGCCTAGGAAAACGATAAGTCGATGCACCTCGATTCATTCCCAAAAGAACCAAGAGATCAACCGCTTTAGGCCCTGGCACATCGCTGTTGATTGTGTTTTTCTGACTCCGGCGAGAGCGCGAACCAATGATATCCAAGGGAAAAAAAGACCAGGCTCATGTCATTCCTTCTCCATCGCCTCGTGCGCCCGCTACTGACCTGATGGAGCAATACCACCACGCAAAGGCACGCTACCCAGACACACTATTGTTCTTTCGTCTGGGTGACTTCTACGAGATGTTTTATGACGATGCGGCCGTCGCGGCCCGCGAATTAGATATCGTCCTGACCTCTCGTCCACAAGGAAAAGGTAGAGAGCGAGTCCCCCTTTGTGGGGTGCCTCATCATCGCCTCGAATCCTATCTCGCCCGTCTCATTGAAAAGGGCCACAAAGTTGCCATCTGTGAACAACTCGAAGGACCGCAAAAGGGAAGAGCCCTCGTCCAGCGCGACGTCACCCGTGTAGTGACGCCGGGAACTTTCTTTGAAACTGGAGGGAAAGAACGGACGTTGGCAGCGCTGTTCGCGGAAAAAGAACAGGTAGGTGTCGCGTTCCTCCAGCTCCTCACCGGCGAATTTCTCGTGGCCGAGACGACCTGGAAAAACCTCCCCAGCCTCTTGGGCAAACGCCCACCACACGAAATCGTTCTGCGTGCGGACGAGTCCTACAGCGGTGGAACATATCCTGGGGCGTTGATAACCGAGCGCCCACATGAGGAGTTTATCGAGCAACGAGCACTCGGTGCGCTGGCAAGTGCCTTCGGGGGAGATACGGTAAAGGGGTTAGCCGAGTCAAGCCCACGTTCACTGGTCGCCGCTGGCGCACTCCTCTCGTATGTCCAAGAGACCCAGCAGGATTTTCTTCCTCACCTCAAAGCCCCTCAGCCCTATCGGAGCGAGGAGTTTGTCTGGCTCGACCCACAAACTCAGCGAAATCTTGAGTTAGTGGAAAATATGTTCGAGGGAAAAGAGGAGGGATCACTGCTCACTATCCTCGATGTGACGCAGACACGGATGGGGAAGCGTTGTTTGCGGAATTGGCTCCTTCATCCCCTCCTTGCGATCGAGCTCATCGGCCAACGTCAGGTCGCAATTGCCGATCTCATTGCCCACTCCAAGGTACGTGCGGAGTTACGGGTAACGCTTTCCTCGATCCTCGATCTCGAACGATTGACTGCGCGGATTACCTCAGCGATCGCTAACCCACGTGACCTTGCCGCGCTGCGTGCTTCGCTTGTTCCTTTGCCACACCTGCGAAAAGAGTTGACCACGTTATCTGCTCCTCTTCTTCGCTCCCTCTACGAGGAATTTGACCCATTGGAAGATCTCCAGAAAGAAATCCAGCGGGTCTTGGTAGATGAACCGAAGGCATTGGCAAAAGAGGGCGGGCTGATTCGCGATGGCGCGCTGGCCGAACTCGATGAACTGCGCACGATTCAAACTCATGGCAGTAGCTGGCTGGCGAGCTTCGAGCAACAGGAACGGGAACGTACGACCATTGCCAATTTGCGGGTGGGGTTTAATCGGGTTTTCGGGTACTACCTAGAGGTGACAAAGTCTTACCTCCACCTAGTGCCAAAGAGCTATACACGCCGGCAAACATTGACACACGCTGAACGCTTCATCACCGAAAAGCTGAAACGTTTCGAAGAGAAGGTGCTCTCAGCTGCCGACCGCAGCCGAGAGTTAGAGTATGACCTGTTCGTTCGTCTTCGCACTCAGGTCGCGGCACAAGCCGAGCGACTCCGGCGGACGGCAAGCGTGCTAGGGAAAATTGATACGCTCTGCTCCCTCGCCGAAGTCGCAGCCAAGAAGGGGTGGGTGTGCCCTGAAGTTTCTACGGGATACGGTCTCCACATTACTGAAGGGCGTCATCCAGTGGTAGAAGCACTGGTTGGAAGTTTCGTTCCCAATGCTCTCCACTTAGATGAACAAACACACCTGCTCTTATTAACCGGACCCAATGCCGCGGGAAAAAGCACTTATGTCCGTCAGGCTGCACTGTTGGTGATCTTGGCCCAGATTGGCAGTTTTCTCCCTGTGGAAGCGGCGACGATCGGCATAGTGGATCGCATCTTCACCCGTGTGGGAGCAACTGACTTTCTTGCCCGTGGACTGTCGACGTTTATGGTCGAGATGCAAGAGACAGCGAACATTCTGGGCCACGCGACTGAGAGAAGCTTAGTTATTCTCGATGAGGTGGGGCGTGGAACTGGAACTTCCGATGGTCAAGCCATTGGCCAGGCCGTGGCGGAACTGCTTGCCCGGGAGCTCAAGGCCAAAACGCTCTTTACGACCCATTACCATGAGCTGGCCCATCTCGCTGAGACTATGCCCGGTATCGCCAACGCTCGTCTCGAGACCAGGGAAGATCAAGATGAGGTAACATTTCTCTATAAAGTCGTTCCTGGTGCCGCCCAGAAGAGCTACGGTGTCTATGTTGCGAAACTCGCAGGACTCCCTCCGCAAGTAATCGAACGAGCGAAAGAGTTACTTTCTGGTTGGCAACGAGAGGACAGACAGTTCTTTCTCCCTCCTCAGGCAAACGGAGCAAGGGGGAGAAAAGATCTTCGAGAAGGAGAAAACGGGATCGTGAAAGCACAGGAGGTGACAGAAAAGCTGAAGGGCGTTGATCCACTGCACACGACTCCGATGGAGGCGTTGCTCCTTTTGGCGGAATTGAAGAAATTGGTGGAAGAGGGAAAAAAAGGGTGAGAGAAAGTCGTCGGAGTAGACGTGCGATGGTTCTGCTGCAGAAAATTACTCCCTTAACCTTCTTTCAGAGCAATCGCTCCGCTCGGACATAGATCTACAGCTTCTTCGACTGCTTCACGCAACTCTTCACCTGGACGTTCAATCAGCACAATTGGAGAACCATCCTGATCTGCTCTGAACAACTCGGGATGGAGATAATGGCACTGTCCAACCTTGCGACATTTGTTGTGATCGATGACGAGTCGCATCTCAATGTCCTCTTGCAATTAAGACTAGCGGCAACTTTTCAAACCCGAATACGATTGGGCTTGCCGTCTGTCGCACCGCAGGAATACTCCCCCGTGTAATGGTCGGGAAACGATCGAGAAAGGCGTTCAGAGTGATCATGGCTTCAGCTCGAGCTAAAGGTGCACCAAGGCAGTAATGGATACCCATGCCAAAGGCGACATGGTTGCGCAGATCACGGTCGAGCCGAAACTCGTCGGGGTTGGGAAACCCATCCGGGTCACGGTTCGCTGCCCCATAAAAGATGCCGAGCATTTCTCCTTGCGGAATATGGACTCCAGAGACGACCACATCACGGGTGGTTGAGCGCAGCAATACCCGGACAGGACCCTCATAGCGTAGCGTTTCCTCAATGACGGGCTCGACCAGGCTGCGGTCTTGTCGCAACCGCTGCCACAGGGCTGGGCGGTCCACCAATACGTTGAACATGTTGCTCATAAGATTAGTGGTGGTCTCGTTTCCCGCGATGAGCAGTAACATACAGAAGCCGAGAATTTCCCAGTCCTCAAGCGATTCCCCCTCGATTTCCGCCTCGACCAAGGCGGTGATGAGATCTTCTGCACCGTGGGCACGCCGTGCTGCCGCCATCTGACCGAAGTAGGTGATCATTTCCTGGGTGTTCTGCATGCGCTCCTCGGGCGGCATAGAGACGAGCGAAGCGATAAACGCATCTGACCAGCGCTTGAAGGTGGGATATTCTTCCCCAGGGATGCCAAGTAACCGAGCGATGACCTTCACCGGCAGCGGGATATTGTAAGACTGGACGAGTTCTTTTTCTCCCGTTCCCATCTCGTCCAGCAACGTATTCGCTACCGTAGTGATCCACGGGGTCAACGCTTCGATTCGTTTAAGGGTAAACGCTTTGTTAACCAGCCGGCGGAAGCGAGTATGCCGTGGTGGGTCATCTGTAATAAGCGCGAGCGGAGGAAACACGCCCTTTTCGATCAAGGGATTGCGAGCTGATGAAAACGTGTCATGGTCCCGCAGAGCACCATACACGTCGGCATATTTCATCAGTGCCCAGGCGCGAATAGGCTCCTCGACGCCGGGAAAAATGCCGCCCGGTACGTGGACGTAGTTCAAGGGGGTTTGGTGGCGGAACTGGCGGTAAGCCGGATAGGGGTCGGCAATAGTCTCTGGCATCATCAGTTGATCTGGCGTAAAAACTGGTGTCGTTTCCATGTACCCTCCCGTGTTCATCCTCCTACTCTTTTCGTTCGCGGTTGGCAATGAGAAAGACACGGTGGAGGGAACTGCTAAAGCTCAAGTGGTTTCCTTGCTCTGTGGAGTCTGGAGGAGTAAAGAGGCCGTATGCAGTGCTCTAGTTGCAAGTTCGAGAATCCCGAAGGAATGAAATTCTGCGAGGAATGCGGAGCCAAGCTGGTACTGGCTTGCCCAAATTGCGGACGCGAGGTAAGGCCCACCGCTAAGTTCTGCGGAGACTGTGGTGCGCCGCTTGAGGAAAAGGCAAAAGTCAAAAAGCAAAAATCAAAAGGCAAAACGCAAAGGGCAAAAAGAATCGTCAGTAGTCAGTTCCCAGTGGCCAATCCCCAACCCCTAGCCCCTAGCACCCAACACCCATCGGGCGAACGCCGCCAACTGACAGTGATGTTCTGTGACCTGGTGGGCTCGACCGCGCTTTCCGCGCGGCTCGACCCTGAAGAGCTGCGTGAAATAGTGCGTGTGTATCAAACAACCTGTGCTGAGGTCATCAGCCGCTTTGGGGGTTATATTGCGCAGTATCTCGGTGACGGGTTACTGGTCTACTTTGGCTATCCAGTGGCCCACGAGGATGGTGCCCAACGGGCGGTGCGGGCGGGGCTAGAGATTGTTGCAGCCGTAGGGGCACGGCATGCCGTGCCCCTACAAGTGCGTATCGGAATTCACACCGGCCTGGTCGTGGTGGGAGAGATTGGTGAAGGCAGGCGCGAACAGCTCGCCCTGGGCGAAACCCCGAACATCGCTGCACGCCTCCAAGGACTGGCGGAACCGGACACTGTAGTCATCAGTGCGGCCACGCATCGGCTCATCGAAGGATTCTTTGTATGCCAGGACCTAGGCCCGTACCCTATGAAAGGCGTGGCGGCTCCAGTCGCGGTGTACCGCGCTCTCAGCGAGAGCGGCGTGCGGAGCCGACTAGAAGCGGCGAGCAAGACTGGTCTCACGCCCCTGGTCGGGAGAGACGAGGAAGTCGAGCTGCTGCGCAAGCGCTGGGAACAAACAAAGATCAGAGAGGGACAGGTCATCTTACTCAGCGGCGAGCCTGGTATTGGCAAATCCCGCCTGGTGCAGGTTATGAAAGAGCGGGTGACCGGGGAAGGTGCAACCTGGATTGAGTTTCGCTGTTCGCCTTACTATCAGAACAGCGCTCTCTATCCGGTAATTGAACACGTGCAGCGGTTGTTGCAGTTTGACCGAGAAGAGACGCCCGCGACGAAGCTAGCAAAGCTCGAGCAGCGACTGCAAATGGATCATCTTCCTCTGCAAGAAGTCCTACCGCTCGTGGCCGCGCTGCTGTCTCTGCCACACCCCGCTGGCTATCCGCCTCTGACCTTCAGTCCGCAAAAACAGAAGCAGAAAACCCAAGAGGCGTTGGTGCAGTGGCTCTTGGGAGAAACCGAGCGGACAGCAATCTGCTGTGTCTGGGAAGACCTCCATTGGGCCGATCCCTCCACGCTAGAGTTGCTCAATCTTATCCTCGATCAAGTCCCTACCTCTCGGCTGGGGCTGGTGCTGACCTCTCGCCCGGAGTTCACTCCTCCGTGGCCACAGCGGGCCTATCTGACAGCGCTTACTCTTGACCGGCTACCACGCGCCCAGGCGGAGGTTATGGTACAGGAGGTCATTGGCGACAAAGCATTTCCGACCGAGGTGTTCCAGCAGATCGTCAGCAAGACTGATGGAGTTCCCCTGTTCGTAGAAGAATTGACCAAGATGGTCCTGGAGTCAGGGTTTGATGTAGGGGCGCAGCATGCTGCGCCCTCGTTCCAGTTGGGTATCCCCACCACTTTGCAGGATGCACTGATGGCGCGGCTTGACCGCCTCGCCACAGCCAAAGAGGTTGCGCAACTCGGCGCTACCCTAGGGCGGGAATTTTCCTACGAATTGCTTCATACCATCTCGCCGTCAGATGAGGTTACACTCCAGCAGGGACTGCGTCAGTTAGTCGAGGCGGAGCTAATCTATCAGCGGGGGTTGCCGCCGCAGGCTACCTATCTCTTCAAGCACGCGCTGATTCAAGATGCTGCCTATCAATCATTGCTCAAGAGCACACGACAAAAATATCACCAACGGATTGCTAATGTGCTGGATGAGCGATTTGCTGAAATCAAAGAGACTCAACCCGAACTGCTGGCCCATCACTACACGGAAGCCGGACTCACTGCACAGGCGATTCCTTATTGGCAGCGCGCCGGACAGCGTGCGAGCCAGCGCGGTGCCAATGTTGAAGCGGTCAGTCATCTCACCACTGGCCTAGATCTGCTGAAGACCTTGCCCGACACACCCACCCGCACCCAGCAAGAACTTACCTTGCAGCTGGCCTTAGGCGCATTGCTGACTGCGACCAAGGGCATTGCCGCGCCAGAGGTCGAACAGATCTACGTCCGCGCGCGGGCACTCTGTGAGCAGAAAGGAGACAAGAAGCAAGTCTTCATAGCACTCCGTGGCTTAGCGCTTTACTATACCATGCGGCTTGAGCACAAGACGGCTCGCGAATTGGCAGAGCAACTGTTCGGCATCGCGCAGGAGGCGCAAGATCCAGATTTGCTCATCGAAGCGCACCGTATGCAGGGCGGCAGTCGGTTGTGGATTGGTGAGTTCCTGGAGGCGCGCGCTCATCTGGAATGTGGCATTGCGCTCTATGACCCTCAGCGGCACCGCGCGCACGCCTTTCGCTATGGGCAAGACCCAGGAGTCGCTTGTCGGCTGCTCGCTACGCAAGCCTTATGGATACTGGGCTATCCAGACCAAGCGCTCAAGCATGCCCAAGAGGCCCTCGCGCTTGTCCAGGGATTTTCTCATGTCAATACTTTAGGGTATGGATTAGCCTGCCTGCCCCAGATCCATTACGTCCGTGGAGAGTGGCAAGTTGCCCAAGCGCGGGCCGAGGCCTGCGTGACCTTTGCGACGGAGGTGGGCCTGCCCTACTTTGTCGCGCAGATGACGATCTTTTGGGGCGCAGCGCTTGCCGCGCAAGGACACTATGAAGAGGGCATCACGAAAATGCGGCAAGGGCTGGCCGCCCAGCGCGCCACCGGCGGGCAAGGGCTCCAGCAGCTGTGGCTGGCCTTGCAAGTGGAAGCGTATATCGAGACGGGACAGTGCGAGGAAGGATGGACCGCACTAGAGGAGGCATTGACGATTCGGCCCAAACACGGCGATCGGTATTGGGAGGCCGAGTTATATCGGCTCAAAGGCGAACTAGTCTTACAGTCCGGAGTACGGAGTCCGAAGTCTGAATTGACCAACCCCCAATCCCTAATCCCCAACCCCCAAAGAGAAGCCGAGGCCTGTTTTCAGCAAGCGGTTGAGACGGCCCGCGAACTGAGTGCGAAATCGTTCGAACTCCGAGCCACTACCAGCCTCGCTCACCTGTGGCGACAACAGGGCAAGAAGCAAGAAGCTCACCAGATGTTATCCGAGATCTACGATTGGTTTACCGAAGGGTTTGATACGAAGGACTTGCAAGAGGCGAAGGCGTTGTTAGAGGAGTTGAAGTAGGGTACGCTCCCCGCACCGGCAGAACTCATTCCTCATCACTCATTACTACTTATGGCCATCCGTATCCTCTCTCCTGACATTCAACAAAAAATCGCTGCCGGTGAGGTAGTCGAACGGCCGGCGAGTGTCGTCAAAGAGCTGATAGAAAACGCGCTAGACGCAGCGGCCGATACCGTTCGAGTCGAGATTCAAGAAGGAGGACGACGGCTGGTTAAGGTGACGGATAACGGCGTGGGTATTCCCGTGAGCGAAGTACGGCTAGCAGGTGAGCGTTTCGCTACGAGTAAGATTGTTAATGAAAGCGATCTTTACGCGGTGCGTACCTTTGGCTTTCGTGGCGAAGCGTTACCAAGCATCGCCTCAGTTTCCCGTCTGCGGCTACTGACCCGTGAGCGAGCGGCAACGTTGGGAACAGAGGTGCGACTCGAAGGTGGAAAGGTGATTTCTCTTCAAGAGGCTGGTGCTCCGATGGGCACCACCGTCGAGGTCTGGGACCTCTTTTATAACACGCCGGCGCGCCGCCAGTTCCTCCGCAGCTTGCGCACGGAGTACGGCCATATCTTAGGGGTATTCACCCGTTTCGCCCTGGCGTTCCCGGAGAAAAGATTTTCTCTGTCTTTTGATGGGCGAGAAGTTTATGCATTCCAACCGTCGTCTCTCCGAGAACGGATTGTTGCCTGTTTTGGCCGGGAAGCCGCGTCTGGCCTAGCAGAATTCGAGAGTACAGGCGTTGTCGGTCGCGTGTGGGGATTCGCCCTGTCCACCGAAGAGGTGTGGCGTCGACGGTATTATTTTTTTGTCAACCGCCGGCCAGTGCGTAACCGAACCTTATATCGTGCGGTGCGAGATTCATTATCCGGCGAGGGCGGGATGATCTTTCTCTTTCTTGAGCTTCACCCGTCCCAGCTTGACGTCAATATCCATCCGGCGAAGACTGAGGTGCGTTTCCGCGATGATCTGGCTATATACGATTTAGTACGTGGAGCAGTCCAACGTCGGACGCTCCCGGCCTGGCTCCAAACCGCGCAAGTGGCAGAGCAAGAAACCGCTTACGGAGCAGAGTCGCAAGACAAGTTTGCACTGGTCGGGCAAATCGAGAACACTTTTCTGCTAACCCTGGCGGAAGGGCATCTCTATGTGGTGGACCAACACGCCGCTGAAGAACGGGTGCTGTATGAACGCTTACAGCAAGGTAAAGTCCAACGCCGTGAACTCATTGCTCCACAGGTAGTGACATTATCGGCTGAAGAACGAGCCTTCGTCGATGTCCGTCATGATGAACTGACAGGCTGTGGATTTGTCGTCGAGTCTTTTGGTCCCCAGGTGATCGCTCTCCGTACTATCCCCGAGTTTGTCGACCCCAAGGCCTCTGGCCTTCTCTTTGCCCGCTTTCTCACCCGGGTGCGTCTACAAAAAGAAGACTTTATCCAAGCCCTCGCGTGCCTAGGAGCGATCAAAGCTGGACAAGTGTTAACGCCTGACGCTCAAGGGCGATTGCTGCAAGCCTGGTCTCAGACAGCCAATCCGCATGCGTGTGCTCATAACCGACCGGTATATTTCCGTTTGTCGCTCGACGAAGTCCGGCGTAAAGTAGGGCGAACTGGATTAAGCTGTGAATTTGATAAACAAGCAGAGTAAGTACTATGGATAAGACGTTACAGAACCTTTTAACTCTCACGCGTGAGGGCAACATCGAACGTCGCTGTGCGGCGCTCCTGGTTTTAGGTGCCCTGCAACTCGACGATGATGAGGTTGTAGAAGCAGCCAGGGCCGCCCTGGAACACGCGAATGTGATTCTCAAAGACTACGTTTTACGCTATCTGGAAGACGTTCGCCCGAAAGCGAGCATCCCTCTTTTACTCCCGCTCCTCGACAGCAGCGATAAAGAGGTTGGTGAGCGAGCGATCCGTTTATTGTCCGGGTTTGGTCAGGCGACCGTCCGTCCCTTGTTACAGCGGGCAAAAAATACCAGCCGGCTGTGGCAGACAAGTGCCGCGCAGGTGTTGTGTACCATCCGCGGGAAATCGGCATGGCAGGGCTTGCTTCAGCTTCTGTTGCAAGGAGATACTGAGGTTAATAAAACAATCTGCGACTTAGTAGCGACGGCGCTGCGGGAAATTGGGGAGAAAGAGCAGGAAGTACTTTATACTGAAGTCGAAGCATTTGCGGCCGAACTCAACCAACAAGAGCAACGAGCGGCGGTGATCTCAGCTATTCGTCTCCTTGGGATACTGGGACGACCGCAAGCGCGCAAATGGCTGATCGGCTTTGTCGGTGCTGAACATCACCACCTGGTTCGCTTTCACGCCTTGGTTGCTCTTCTCCACTGTCTGCGTGGACAAGACTTGCACAAAACTGAGTATGCCCGGCTGTTCCCACTGCTAGAGGACAAAGAGTTTTCCGATACCGTACGCATTACCCTCGATCTGCTCGATGCCCATGAGTTACCGACGGAATATCAGACCGTGCTCTCACGCATGCTAGAGAGCCCCCATATAGCGGTGCAGAAATTTGCCCTGAGAAAAATGGGAGAATTCGATTCCCCCACGGCCGTGCGTACCCTCGTCCAGCAGCTCGATGACTCTGATACCACCCGACGGGATGCGGCGGCGCGTTCACTGCGAAAGATTCCCGCGGCCCGTACGGCACTGATGAAAGAATTTCTCGCTTGCGAGGACCCGAGTAAAGCCTGGGTCATTGCCGAGATCCTGCCGATCTATGAGGGCAAGTGGCGGCGCGACACTATAGAGGAAATATGGGAGCGCCTTGAGACGGCGATTGAAGCGGAAGATCGCATTCAAGGGGCGTACCTCCATTTTCTTAAGAACGTCGATTCAGAGTATACCTATGCACGACTTACGGCACGCGGTACCCAGCTCAAGAAAGCGAAGAAGTACAAAGAGGCGACTCGTTTCCTCGCGCCGCTGAAGGATTTTCCTGTTTTTGCGGCGGAAGACAAATTCACCCTGGCCGTTGCTCAACTGAAACTCCACTCTCACGATATGACATCAGTGGTGGCGCGTCACGACCCCGTGCTTGACCTTTTTGTGGACCTCTCTCGATCTTCAGCTTTTCCTGTTCTCGACGCTTTGAAAAAGGAGAAAGCGCTAGGGCCGGAGGACCTCTTTTATCTTGGCTTCCGTTTTGCCGAAAGCTCAGCCGAGGCACGCACTCTGGGTGAGGATATCTTAGAACTCCTTGCTGATCGTTATCCACGGACGAAAGTGGGCAAGAGCGCCAAAAATAAACTCAAACTGTTGGCATCATAATGGGGCGGGGTAATGGCATTAAGATACACAACGATGTCATTGCGAGCGTAGCGAAGCAATCTTTGCGGCTCTAAGATTGCTTCGTCACTGGCGCTCTTCGCAATGACCTGGTACTCCCTAGTTTAATGGTATTGGCTGGCAGGGGGTGAACGGCTACAGCCTGAAAAAGCAATTTGCCGTAGGATTTATCCTGGGAAGGAACCGCTATGAAAGACGTGAGGGAGCGTTTTCTGCAAACGGTTCTGCGCTATCGTCTCAATCCGGACGCGCCGGGTAGCGAGGAATATTGGTCACCCGAACTGGATACGATCAAGCGTGACACGCTGCGCGAAATCCAGAGCGAAAAGCTGGTTGCTGCGGTACGTTATGTTTACGAACGGAGCCTATTCTACCGGGCAAAATTCACCGCCATCAAGCTGACGCCGGCTGATATCAAAAGCGTTGAGGACCTGTGGAAGATTCCCATCACCACCAAGCAAGAGATGGCGCAAGATGTCGCCGAGCATCCCCCCTGGGGAACGTATAGCCCCATCGACGGTGACTTGTGGAGTCGACAGGGGTGGATGCTCTTTACCTCTTCAGGCACGACTGCCCAGCCTCGGCCTTTCCGCTACACCTTGTTTGACCGCGATATGTGGGCATGGTCTGACGCGCGGTCGCTATGGGCAATGGGGGTACGGCCGGGGGACAAGGCGTTCCTCGCCTTTGGCTATGGCCCCTTCTGCGCTTTTTGGGGGTTCCACCAAGGGTTCAATCGTATCGGCGTGCCGGTGATGACCGGTGGGGCGTTGGACTCCAAGCGACGTGCCTACTTCATTCACACATTTAGTCCTACCGTGCTAGTAGCTACTCCCTCGTACTGCCTTTTCCTTGGGAGCGTGATGCAGGAGATGGGGTATGATCCGGCGACGAGCTCGATTCGCATGATTGTCTCTGGTGGTGAGCCTGGAGTTTGTATCCCCTCGACGAAGCGGCGGATCGAGTCGTTATGGGGCGCCAGGCTTCACGAAATGTATGGATGTACCGAAGCAGCTCCATCGGCCGGCGGATGTCTCTGTCACGCTGAAGTCCACAACTACCGCCCGAGCACTCATTTGTTAGAAGATTGCCAGATTTGGGAGACGGTAGACCCACAGACGTTCGCACCGTTACCACCCGGCGGACGAGGGCTCACGGTCGCGACCAATCTGATCTCTGAAGGATCGCCGCAACTACGGTTTTTAGTCGGTGACTTCGCGACACTGACGCACGAGCAGTGTTCTTGTGGCATGACGCATGCACGCGCTATTGGCGGGTTTCAGGGCCGTGCCGATGATATGCTCAACATTCGCGGGTTGACGGTTTTCCCGAGTGCGGTGGAAGAAGTGGTACGGCAAATCGACGAATTGGGGGACGAGTTTGAAATCGTCGTGTACGCAGAGCAGGAGCTGGACTGTTTGCGGATTGTAGCCGAAGTCCGACCTGAAGTCCCGGTCAGTCAACACACACCCCTCGCCGAGAAGATCGTCACTGAAGTGCGTACCAAGATTGGTCTCCGCCCCGAGGTGGAACTAAAACCATTTGGGACGCTGCCAAAAACTGAACTCAAGGCTCGACGGTTACGCGACCTTCGTTCTGTTGAGCGCCATTAAAAGGGTTATGCCTGACAAAAGAGGAGACCCGCATGAAAATCGGAATCAATATGATGGCAACGGCACAAGCTGCCGATGTGACCGCAGTGGCACGCAAAGCCGAGGCGCTCGGTTTTGAATCTCTCTGGCTCCCTGAGCATCCTATTCTTCCTGTCCACTACACCAGCCGTTATCCCTTCTCTGAGGATGGGGTTATTCCAGAGATCTTCGGACAGTTTGTCGATCCGTTGATCGGGCTTTCGTTTGCCGCCGCGGTAACGACGAAGCTGAAACTTGCCACCGGCATTTGCTTGATCCCTGAGCGTGATCCGATCGTGACCGCGAAAGCAGTTGCCACGCTGGACCATTACTCCAACGGTCGAGTGCTGTTTGGTATCGGCGCTGGTTGGCTGCCCGAAGAAACGGAAATCATGGGTGCTCAGTTCGCCACGCGCTGGGCACGAACCAAGGAAAGCATTTTGGCGATGAAAGCACTGTGGAAGATAGGTCAAGCAGAATATCACGGCAAGTTTATTGATTTTCCGGCGGTGAAGGTTTACCCCCAACCCAAACAGAAGCCACATCCGCCGGTCTTGCTAGGAGGACACGGGGATATCGCTCTCAAGCGCGTCGTGACGTGGTGCGAGGGTTGGTTTCCCTTCCAGTTGTCTCCAGAGGTACTCAAGGGAGAGATACAAAAACTGCGGCGCTTGGCAGAAGAAGCTGGCCGCGATCCTGATTCTATTGACGTATCGTTAAGCTGGCTGGGTAACGCTTCCGACCTCGATACGCTCAAGCGCTACCGGGACGCAGGTATCCACCGTTTGGTATGTTTGTTACCTGTGGCTGATCCCACCGACTACAGCCAGGGGTTGGAACGGCTAGCTGAGCAGACGATAGGGAAGGTGGGGTAGGGCACGACCCACAAACAGCTATTGCCACTGCTCATTCTCGTAGGGGCGTACAGCTGTACGCCCTTTTTCTTTCGCTCCATTCAGGCTACATCCTTGGCGACGACATCCGAGAATCCATACAACATCACAATCTGTTTAAATAAGATCGATGAAACAGCGCGTGGAACGCGCCTTACTTCGGTTTTCTCTATCTCTGTCTCTCTTCGTTCCCCGTTCATCATTCCGCATTCATCGTTCATTATTTTCTGATGAGCAAGTTACCCGTGGTACCCAGCGCGCCCATTAATGCAATTTGTTGCAAGGGCACCCGACGTAGTGGCAAAGAAGAAAGTAGTTCTGTATATGAAGAGCGATGAAACCCCTTGTGATCGTTCCAACAGAACATGTTGCCCCTTTGATTGTCGTTATTCGCGGGCAACGAGTCCTCCTGGATAGTGACTTAGCCAAGCTCTACGGGGTCACAACCACCCGGCTCAATGAGCAAGTCAAACGGAACCTTGACCGCTTTCCTGCGGATTTTATGTTTCGCTTGACCCAAGAAGAATGGGACGCATTGATCTCGCAAAATGCGACATCAAAAGGCGGACGTGGAGGACGGCGTAAATTGCCTTACGCCTTTACGGAACATGGAGCCGTCATGGCGGCTAATGTGCTGAATAGTCCAGTTGCCGTGCGCGCCAGTATTGCGGTGGTACGTGCGTTCATACGCTTGCGGCAGATATTGTCCTCTCACGAGGACCTCGCTCGCAAACTCGATGCACTGGAAAAGAAGTTTGAGAAGCATGATACGCAGTTCCGAGTCGTGTTTGACGCCATTCGTCGACTCATGGAGCCAGCGCCCGCAAGACGCCGGAGCATCGGATTTCATACAGCAGGGAAGGAAGAACACTGAGCACTTGGCCACCGGAAGCCTTTCTTCAGCATCGTTCCACGATGACCGTCCGCCCATCCCCCTTTTGTTCTTTCGCTTGTTTCGCCATCAAGCGAGCACCGCGAGCGGGCCATTTGCTATTTTCCTTTCAGTCTTTCGCCTCTAGTCTACAACCTCGCCTTCTGTTCTCTGTCTCTATCTCTCGTCTCTGTCGAATTTCCCATTCATCATTTCGCATTCATCGTTCACCATTGTCTAATGAGCAAGTCGCCCGTAGCATCCGGCGCAAAGGACGCAGTCTTCATGGCCGTGTTGTCTTGGGGAAAGAGGTGTGTCAGAGTTAGCAGCGTGAGAAACCGCAGGTCCACATTATGAAAGCGCGCAAACGCACAGAGTTCGGACACTACATCATCGCCGACCCAGAGATTTGCCATGGTCAGTTGACGTTCAAGGGCACCCGTATCATGGTCAAAAGCGTGTTGGAGATGCTTACTAAAGGCTATGACTGGGACCGGATCGCAGCGGAATATAACGGTCGCATCGACCACAATGCGATCGCCGAGGTTGTCAAACTGGCCGGTGAAGCGCTAATCGGAAAATCCGAACGACGACGACGAGCGGCGTGAATATCCTCGACGAAGACATTAGTGTCATCGAACGCGAACAATTGCGTACCCGTAAGACCCATATCTGACAGATTGGCGTTGAAATCGGTCGCTTAGGAATGAAAGATCGCCCGGAAATCATTCCGCTGCTCCATACACTTCACTCTCCGACCTTTTTCACACGGGATCATAGTTTTTATCACCCTCGCCTACTGCACTCTGGATACTGCCTCGTTCATCTCGATATCGCTTTTGATGAGGTAGCCAAATACATTGGTCGCCTTTTGCGCCATACTGAGTTTCGCACACGGTCGCAGCGCATGGGCAGAATCGTACGTGTCCGTCACAGCAGTGTGAGCTATTGGCAGGTGAATCAAAGAGGCGAACGGACTCTCAGATGGTAACTAGCGGAGTAGCCCGTATGAAGTGGTACGTGCCTGGAACGAAGTGGAGCATGCCATTCTATGAACAAGTGATAACAGTTCAACAGCGCACAGCTTACGTACTGCCTCGCTTAATGAGATCCCTAACGGTAAAGGAGAATGCGAAGTTCGCTCACTCACCCCAGCCTCGGATATTATCGTGGCCTCAAGAAGAAACTCACGGCCGCTCGTCGAGTGCGGTCGTGAGACCAGTTTCTAAACCTCACCGAGGCGATGCTCCTACCATTTTGGCCATTCTCAACTTTGACTGGGTCGAATGAGCACCATCCCCAGCCTTTCCAATCCGCACCGCATCCCTGGCCGTGGCCTTCTAGGTCCTCAGCGCGCGCCCCTGTGTTATCTTCCGCGTACAGCACTACGCTGCGGTATTGAAAGTCCGAGGGAATAACCACAGAGAGTGTATCGCAAGAGGCGTACCTGCCCCTGTTAAACAGGATACTGTATATTTTGCCGCCTTCACCACCTGTCCTCCCAGCAACCTCGTCAATTCGTTTTGCTAGTTGCGTGGTGAGAGGCTGAGCAAGAATTTTCAGGTTAGGGTCTTTGAGCACTACGGCTGCGACGGTGGAGAGCACCGCCTGCAATTTTGCGGAAGTAAGCTCACCCCCGGCACAAGGGGGAATACCATCCGCTTGTATGTAATCTCCAGGCGGCACGCCCACCCAGACAGTTACATTAGTCTCTCCTGGGTTGCATCCGAGTTTTGAGCCACAGTTTCGATAGGTGCCCGCAGCCGGAGGCTGGGCCGGACACTCCTGAGCAAAGGCGTGCGCCACCGGCAGGGTCAACGCAAGGCCTAACACTGTGATCGTTACAACTGTGTCATGCCGTCTCATCCGAGCCATATCATCCTCCTTCTCTCCAAGGATTCTGCGATCGATCTCCACCCTTTTCCCACTGCCTACCATTTCCTGTCTTTCCGAAAAGGGGAGTCTCAGAGGCTTTCCGTCCTTTCGTCACCGAGGGTTTGGCGTTTCCTTCTGGGAGGCCTTAAAGCACAAAAAAAATTGGCACGATAGGGAAAAGAAGCCGGAACAGAAGGAGTGGGGGGGTGAGGAGCATTCCTTCCGTGGCTTTTTGGGCGATTCGGTGCGTTTTCTATCACAAGTATGGAATGCGTGGAAGCGTTGAGTGGGACAGTTTCAACAGGTAGGGGCGCTGCTGGCTGCGCCTTTCTTTGGGCAGGGCAAGCCCTGCCCCTACCAAAAGGGACGGGCACGGCGCCGCCGTACCCCTACAAGAACACAACCCTCATGCGTCGCTTGACACTCTTCCCATTCCGCGGTTTATAGACAGTCGCGCGTCTGGTGCTCGCCACCACGTGTAATTGCTACCACTTGATAAAGGAGACTGTATGAAAGCTGCGGTATTGTATGAAGCTGGTAAACCATTAGTGATTGAAGATATTAAACTCGCTCCACCAAAAGCGGGTGAAGTGCGAGTCAAAGTGGCTGCGAATGGTGCCTGCCATAGTGATTTGCATGTGATGACTGGCGACATGCGTATGCCTCTGCCAATCGTGCTCGGGCATGAAGGAGCTGGGATTATCGAGGAAGTCGGTCCGGGAGTGGCTTCGGTGAAACAAGGGGATCATGTCGTCCTGTCGTTCTCTCCCGTTTGTGGTCATTGCTATTACTGTACCCAGGGCACGCCACATCTGTGTGAAACCCGTCCGAAAGCTCTCGGTACGCTGCTAGATGGAACTACCCGGCTCAGCAAAAACGGGCAGGATATTTCTCACTTTGCCTTTACCGCCTCATTTGCCGAAGAAACGGTGGTGCCAGAGAGCTGCGCGATTAAAATTCGTGAGGATGTCCCGCTTGATCGCGCCTGCTTCGTCGGTTGCGGTACCATGACCGGCATCGGCGCGGCCATTAACACCGCCAATGTACAACCTGGGACGTCGGTGGCGGTGATCGGTTGCGGTGGTGTGGGACTCAACGTTATCCAAGGGGCGGCATTAGCTGGAGCACGCCAAGTTATTGCTATTGATCTTCTGCCAAAAAAGCTCGACTTCGCTAAAATCTTTGGCGCGACCCACTTTGTCAATCCATCACAGGACGATCCGTTTAAGGCGGTTATGGATCTCACCGGTGGACGTGGTGTCGATTATGCCTTTGAGGTGATCAGTACGGCGAAAACCATCGAGTTAGCATTCAAGATGACGGCTCGTCGGGGTACCTGCACGATCGTTGGTGTTTCGCCAGAAGGTGCTCGCCTCTCGCTCAACCCCAATGTCTTCACCATGATGGAGAAAAAGTTGATCGGGTCGTATTATGGCTCAACCCGCCCAAGAGTGGACATGCCGCGCTTCATCGACATGTACATGGACAAAAAGATCAAGATCGACGAGTTGGTCTCGCAAACCTTTCCTCTGGAGAAGGTGAATGAAGCCTACGACCTCCTCAAACAAGGCAGTGTCGCACGCAGCGTGATTAAGTTTTTCTAAAACCACGAAAGAAAACAGGGCAGAGATTACTTCCTCTGCCCTGCGTTCATCAGCAAAGAAAAGTTAGCGTGTATGCACACGCTGTTACGTTGCTAGTTGAGATTCTGCAACCGCGGCATGACGTCACTGGCGAACAAGCGAATGTTACGCTCGGCTTCTTCGTATGGCATGCCACCATAGCAAAACACACCGGTGAAGGCATGGCAGCCAACTTTCGCGCGGATGTCGAGGATCTTCTCGAAGCACTGTTCTGGTGTCCCCCACACTTGCAGGTTCATAAAGAACTCGCTAGTGCCCTCGGCGCCAGTGCGCGAGACCTGTTCGGCCATCTTGCCATAATACTCATAACCTTTGGTCTTGGCAAAATGCTCGCCACCGAGGTTGTAATGTTTGAGCACTGATTTCCAGTAATTGCCAATGTACTGATGCGCCAGGTCGCGGGCGCGCTTCTTATCTTTATCACAGAACACCCAACCACCGGCGATCGTTGGAGGTGCATCAACGCCATGGACTTGGCGGTAGATCCCTTTGTACATATCGAGTTCTGACGCAACCGCTTCCCACGGTTTTTGCGGAATGATGAGAATAGCGAGTCCAAGGCGTGCCATGATCTCGGCCGATTCCGGAGAGACCGCCGCAGCATAAGTTCGGCCTTTAAACGACTTGTGAGGCGCTGGACGAATGTCCTTGTGGGGCTGCTGGTACATTTTGCCATTGTACTCGCAGTATCCTCGTTCCAGTCCGGTGAGCAGCATTTCTGCTCCCTCAATAAACCGATCGCGTGACTCACCCATGGGCACGCGAAAGCCCTCGAATTCGACCAGGCCTGCACCACGCCCTAGGCCAAGAATTAAGCGGCCGTCGCTCATGTTATCGAGCATCGCGACCTGCTCGGCGACCCGCATCGGATCGTGCCAGGGTAGGACGACTACCATCGAGCCGAGTTTGATCTTTTTGGTCCGCCCCGCCATGTAGGTGAGAAACTGCAATACATCAGGCACCATGGTGTAGTCGGTAAAGTGGTGCTCGACGCTCCATAACGAATCGAACCCGAGCGGTTCCGCGAGATCGGCCAGGCGTATTTCGTTCTTATAGACCTCGTAATCCGAGATCCGTCGCTCTGGATTCTGGCAGACCGCTGCCAGGCCAATCTGTACGGGACCGGTATGGTGTCCGTTCTGCATAACTAAGGTCTCCTTTGGTGTGGGATTTGAGATTTCCCGCTTCTCAGGGGAATCCCTCTGCGTCTGTCTGAGCGTTCATTCATATGCAGAGGAAAGGCTTTTGTCAATTTCGTCTCAGTTTACCCTGAAATTAATCTCCTACTGCCGGTTCTCGTCCTCCCACTGATGCCGTCTGTGGCTGGAAAACCGCCATCCTGGTGAGCGGGTAACAGAGAACAATAATAAATATATTGATGAGTCCGCCGCTCCAGAAGGTACTGCCAAGACTCCAATGGCGTGCGATCGCGCCAAACAATATTGGACCAATCATCATGCCGGTGCCGTGAGCTAGCATGAGCAAACTCATGACCGTGCCCATCCCCACTCCGCGCGCATGTTCCATAGCCAGGGCAACGTGAGCCGGAAATGCCACCCCGTACATGGCCCCGACTAGCAGATTCAAGGCGAGGAGCTGCCAAAATCCGCTTGCCCAAGGGAACCCCAGCAAGGCCAGAGCGCTTGCCAACCCACCAATACCAATCAGGTGCGCTTTGTTCATCCGATCTGCTAGTCGTCCGCATGGCGCCTGTAGCAATGTACTGACAATCACATTGACCGAAATGAGCAGGCCAACTTGTGTTGTACTGAGTGGTAAGAGGTGGGTTGCCAGCAGTGGGAGGAATACCCAAGTGAGCGCGTTGGTCAGTGCGTAGCCCAGACGAAAGCCAGCAACCCCAGCGATGGGAGGACACCTCAGGAGTGTCCACATCGAGACTGTAGCAGTGCGATTCACCTTTTTGTTGCTCTGCACGGAAGGAAGCCGGAAAGCTATGAGAAGAAGCGCAAAAAAACTCAGTCCTCCCATAGTGAGAAAATTCACTTGCATACTGAAAAGGTCTTTGAAGAGACCTCCGAGCAGCGGTCCGCCACCGATACCGCCAAGCAGGGCCGTATTGATGTAGCCACTATAGGTTCCCTCTTGACCTTTGGGGGCGATATCACCCACGTAGGCCATAGCGATCGGATGCACAACGGCAGTAGCGGTGCCGTGTACGAGCATAACAAGAATGAAAGCTATCAGACTTCCGGCTGGCAGATAGGCGAGAGAAGCAAGCACATAACAAAAAATCCCAAACAGAAGAAACGCCTTGCGTTCCCAACGCTCGGAGAGGTGTCCGATGAAGGGAAGAATCAGTATCCGTGTGGCAGCATGGACGCTGAAAAGCAGGCCTGCGCCAAACTCACTCACTCCGAATTGATGGACGTACAAAGGAAGAAACGGAACTACCATGCTATTGCCTACCATGGTGGAAAACACAGCAAAGGAGAGGACCCAGAGGGCGTGCTTATGCATACTGAAGTATCAAAAAGTGACGACAGGCCGAAGGAGCAACAACCCGGAATGCCTCTGTGAAAGGCTTAGCGTCGTATCGATGGGCCGATCTTTTCTAAGTGCTCTGCTTGCCCAACCAGTGCACTAAGCAGATCTTGGACGTGCCGTAGCCGATCGGTTAGACCAGGGTGAGTCTCCGCACCAGGGGTCGCAAGACAACCCCGTTCAATCAATCCTACAAACGCTAAGGCGATATCTTCTAATCGTTCTTCTCCAGTGCCGTACCATTTATGTAACCAGCCGCACATGCCCATAATGGCATAGACGACCAATTTGGCATCCATGGGGCGGAACACCCCTTGTTCAATCCCTTCGCAGAGAATGCTTTCTAGATCAGCGGCGACACGCTGTCGGCCTTCGGTGACCTCGGCGCGGAGTTTGGGTGGCAAGTCCGCTTCTTCGCTGTAAAAGACAGTGAAGAAGGCAACATTCTCACCGATGTTACGCAACAGGTATTGCACGGCGCGACGGAGCTTTTCCTCAGGAGATAGGGGAGCTGCCAAGATTGGCTCAATGCTCTGGGCAAAAGCATTGGCTACCTTGAGGAAAATTTTGGTAAGCAGTTCCTGCTTATTCTCGAAGTAACGGTACATGGATGCCTTCGCCACACCAGCATAACGGGCGATCTCTTCGAGCGTTGTTTGCCGATAACCAGTACTGGCAAAGCGCTTGGCGGCGACATCCAGTAAGTGCTCTTCAATAACCGCTCGCCGAGAATTGGCAGATTCTTCCTCCCCAGTCTGCGTAGGTGAAAGGTGGAAGCTCTTACCTGCGGGCCGACGCGGCCGAGACGAGGAAGCTGAGGTCCTGGCCGCCGTTGATTTCTTTACTTGACTCTGTGGTCTCAAAATTATACCCTCAGGATCCCTGGATAGTCCCAAAACTATACTGAGAAGTCAAAGCGAACAAGAGTACCTCCACGCTGAAATTCCCGTCCAGTCGATGCCAAGAGAAGAGAGCAATGAACAGTAGATATGCATGGATCCTTGTAGCAGTTCACGCTCTTGCGACTGCTTCGCCTGCTGTGGCTGAGATTTCAGTCACCGAGCCGATCCGCTCAGCCTTTTATCCGTATACCACCGCCTACGTCCGGGAGGAAGGCATTACTTCAGGTACGACCATCAGTCAACAGAATTGGCAGATTGCGGAGCAAGTGCTTCCTGCAAAAGTCCTGCATTTAGTGTAGACAGGTGACTTCACCATCGGCAAACGTATTTTTTACCTCGATGCCCAGACCTATACCCCGTTCTGTGTCTTGAGTTACGACTCTCAAGGAATACTCGTTCGCCTCTCGCTGATTGTTCACGGGAATCCCGATTTTGTTCCCGGTGCACGTGGAATTCGCTTGCCAGTACCTCTAGGAGCCACCTGGGTAACCTTTGCTTAGGACCACGCCTCACAAATGGTTGCTGGAGGGACGATGTTCAAGCAGGGCTTTTCTCCGCGACGATTCGAGCTCATGGAGTTCCTGCGCAAAGGCAAATAAACGCCTCGCGAAAACAAAGAAACGGCTGGAAAGCTCCAAATGATAGAGAAGGCTATTCATTCGTGAGCAGCCTTTTTCTTGATATCTCTTGCGCTCATCACGAGCCATAGGGAACGGCATCCCTTCCAGCAAACCCTCCCTTCTTTTTCTCTGCTTCTCTCTGTAGACTCAAGGGAGCGAGTGAAATTTTTAGCTTCAATTACAGGAAAAACGCAAAAGCGAAGAGAGGTGGCGATGAAGAGGATAATTGTGACGATTCTCGCCTTCATTGGTGGGATCGTTGTGTTTCTCATAGTCCTGGGAGTTTTTGGCGTCAGCATGTTGTACCGGAGACATGCAGGAGACGGAGTTCCTGACAAAACCGTCCTGGAACTCGATTTAGAGCAGGGTCTGACGGAATATATTCCCGACGATCCAGTGGCTGGGGTGTTTGCGAAAAAGACTCCAACGGTCCGCGATGTGGTTGATACGCTGGAGCAAGCAGCTCAGGATAAACGAGTAGTTGCGCTGACTGTCCGTGTGGGTGGGACAGGCCTGGGATTAGCCCAGATCCAAGAAGTCCGCGATGCCGTCATTGCTTTTCGTCGCGCAGGAAAACCGACGATTGCTCATGCCGAGGCATTTGGTGAATTTGGACCAGGAACCGGCGCGTATTACCTTGCCACTGCTTTTGAGGAGATCTACTTGCAGCCGTCCGGAGATGTTGGTCTCACTGGCTTAATCTATGAAAGCCCGTTCGTGCGCGGAACGTTGGACAAACTCGGTATTGTTCCCCGCCTCGACCACCGGCGCGAATATAAGAGCGCGATGAATATATTCACCGAGCGAAAGTTTACCTCTCCACACCGCGAGGAAATACAGAAAGTGATGGAGTCGCAATTTGACCAAATTGTCGAAGGGATTGCCGCTGCGCGAGGGCTGACTGAGGAGAAGGTGCGAGCGCTAGTCAACCAAGGGCCGTTATCTGGACAGCAGGCGGTTGAAGCGAAATTGATAGATGGACTTGCTTACCGCGATGAAGTGGCAACAAAAGTAAAGAAGACGATAGGCGAGAACACGAAAGCCCTCAGCTTTGCCAAATACCTCGACCGCGTAGGACGGCCGCATGAAAAGGGGGAGAAGACGATTGCCCTGATTTATGGCGTGGGAGCGGTGCAACGAGGCAAGGGAGGATATGATCCGCTTTCGGGAGGGGTCGGCATGGGTTCGGATACGCTTACTGCGGCGTTTCGCACAGCTATCGAAGATAAGGCAGTCAAAGCCATTCTCTTCCGTATCGATAGTCCGGGTGGATCGTACGTCGCTTCAGATACGATTTGGCGCGAGACACTACGGACTAAAGAGGCCGGGAAGCCAGTCATCGCCTCGATGGGAGATGTCGCCGGCTCTGGAGGGTATTTTGTGGCGATGGCGGCCGACAAAATTGTCGCTCAACCAGGGACCATCACTGGTTCGATCGGCGTCCTTGCTGGAAAGATGCTCACAGACAGTTTCTGGGGTAAGGTAGGAGTCACGTGGGATGAGGTCCACACCAGCGACAACGCCACTTTGTGGACGGGGACGCAAGATTATACACCTGCGCAGTGGGCGCAGTTTCAAGGTGCGCTCGATCGTATTTATGACGACTTCACCAGCAAAGCGGCGCAAGGAAGAAATTTACCCAAGGAAAAACTCCTCGAAGTCGCAAAGGGGCGGATCTGGACTGGCGAGGACGCGAAGGCTCTCGGTTTAGTGGACGAACTTGGTGGATTTCCCTTGGCGTTCCGTTTAGCCAAGGAAGCCGCGGGATTATCCGCAGAGAAAGAGGTCCGTCTAGAGGTGTTTCCGAGGCGAAAGAAGACGCTCAAGCAGGTGCTAATGGAAAGGCTTCTGGAGGAAGATGAGGATGATGCAGAGCAGGAGGGGCCGGTGCTCATCTTTGCTCGTACGCTACAAAGTCTTCACCCCCTTTTTCACCTGGTGCGGAGAATTGGGCTTGATCCGGCTCCTGGTGTGTTGACGATGCCTGAAGTCGATCCAGCGCATTAGCACGTCAGGAAAAAAGATGTTGCTCGATGCACATGCTCACCTTGACCGTTACGAAGAGATGCTGGCTCCCGCCTTGGCTGAAATCCACCGCCACCAAATCTTCACAATTAGTACCGCGATGGATCTGCTCTCCTATCAACGAACACAAGAAATTGCCGTGCAATGCCCGCTCGTCGTACCTGCATTCGGGGTTCATCCGTGGAATGCGTCGAACTCTGTGAATCACTTGCCGGAGTTGGCTCCTGCGATTGCACAAAGCCCGATGTTAGGAGAGATTGGACTCGATTTTCACTGGGTAAAAGATCAGTCCTTATATACAGCCCAGCAAAAGGTCTTTGAGTTTTTCCTCGTGGCTGCGGCAGAACAACAAAAGATCGTCAATCTTCACACGAAGGGGGCTGAAGCAAAGATTCTCCAATTGCTTGATCACTATAAGATTCAGCGGGCGATCATTCACTGGTATTCAGGACCTCTCGACATTTTCTACGCACTAGTCGACCGTGGCTACTCCTTCACTATTGGTGTGGAAGTGCTTTCCTCAGCTCATATTCAAACTCTCGCCCAAGCCTTGCCTCTGTCCCAACTATTGACTGAAACGGACAACCCCGGCGGGGCAAAGTGGCTAACTGGCTCCACCGGAATGCCGGCCTTGCTCTATAATGTCCTTGATAAACTCGCCGAGTTGAAGGGGACGACAAGAACAGCTATCGAGCAGATCGTGCAAGATAATTTTCAGCAGCTCATCGCTGCTGATCCTTGGTTTGCGGAAACCCACGAAAGAATCTTTGGGACCATGGAGCAGCAATCGGGAGGAAAAGGAAAGACCGGGGATGAAAGAATATAGTGGTCCCGAAGCCTTCTTCTACGATCAGTGCTTTCTCGGTCTGGAAGGCGATGTGCAATTCTACCTTGAGGAAGCCCAGAAAGCTGGCTCTCCCATCCTAGAGATTGGTTGTGGGACAGGTCGTATCTTACTGCCGATTGCCCAGGTAGGGGTGAGTATTGTTGGCCTTGACCGTGCGCCGGCGATGCTGGCACTCCTGCGACAAAAGCTGAGCAAACTTGGTCCTGATCTGCAGAACCGTGTTGAACTGATCGAGGGGGATATGCGTGATTTCACTGTAGCGCAACGCTTTCCTCTGGTGATCATTCCCTACCGCGCTTTTCTTCATCTATTGACACCCAAGGCACAACGGCAAGCCCTGACCTGTATTCGCGAGCATCTGACGGATGATGGGCGGTTGATTTTCAATATCTTCGATCCTCATCTTGAGATGATTGCCGCTCATCTGGGACCACTTGGTTCCGCCCAGAAGAAGGATTCGGAATTTATCGATCCAGCTACTGGGCATCAAATTATCGTGTGGGCTACCGGTCACTACGATCCCGAACAGCAGATTCTTGAGCAGTATTTCATCTTTGAAGAGTTAGATGGTGAAGGGAAAGTGACCGCCAAAACCTATTGTCCTCTCACTTTACGTTATATCTATCGTTATGAGATGCGCTACTTACTGGAACTCTGTGGCTACAAAGTTGAAGCGCTGTATGGAGACTTTCAACGTGGGCCATTTCGTCACGGGGGCGAGCAAATTTGGATCGCGAGGAAAGAGTAACAGCCAACCTTAAGACACGCTGTGCTCTATTATAGGAGCAGGGAGAAACTCCGATAGCAGGGGAAAGAAAAATGGAGGAGGAAGTGAAAACGGAGTTTCCCTACTTTTGTGGTGATTGTGAGAAACAGTTCTCGGTTGTCTCGCACGGATCGTGCCCTCTTTGCGGATCACAGGCGGTGTTTCCTGCGGGATGGTACAAGCTTCCAACCGACGCGCGTACCGAATGGTTCCAGCGTATTCGTGGGGAACGCTGGGATGAGCAGGCATCGCCTGTCGCGCTCCACTGGCGCGGCCCAAATCCCGAAAAACCTGGGGTGTAAAGAGAGCCTTACTCGGCACTATCACTTTGTAGGGCAGAAACCTTCCTACGCTGCTACGCGCCGGCTGCCCTGGGTCGCCGGTACCAATGGATTCATCACGAAGCGTATCTTCGGCAAATCAGTATCGCAACGGCAGAACGTCGCATGCATCGGGTTGGTACAATGCAACTTGCCGTTACCTCCCCACGCATCGGCTTGCAACGAAATAAGATGGGGGGCTCCGCGGTGAGCGCTATGGAAAACATACTCTGGATCGATCTGTACAATGAGCGGTGTTTCCTTGCCGTTTTCCGTTACTCGCGCTAGGTGCAAGCTATCCAAGTAGGTTACATCAGCACCGGAAATCTGTTCGGGATTCTCTAACTCTATGTTCAGGATCGTTTGCTCTTCACGTGCGACCTGCCCGATCACGCGGTCATGTCGAGCTTGGAGGATGATTTTCCCGACCCCTACGGTAAAACCCCATCGTGAGCGAAGTTGCGCGGCTGTCTGCTCAGAGTCGGTGTAGGCTGCGAGCAAATATCCACGCGGGCGAATGCCTGCGCGCACGACTAACCGTACCTGTGTGAGCATAAATGGTCCCACCGGACTGACAGGAAACCGCGCAACTGAAAAGGTCGCATAGGGCGGAATGCTAGGATGCAACGCTGGCGGGACTAGCCATTCGGCCGGCCCCTCAACCACTTCGAAGCTGAGTTGGAGAATTTCTGCGTTTTTCAGTTCCCATGCCTCGGTGCCGGGGCCCTCTAAGAGCGGCGCGCGTGCTGCTGTAGTTTGCGCATCTTGTTTGCCAAATACCGGCATTAGCGGCCTCCTCCGACCGCCACCTGGGCTGGTTGGGATTCCACGAATGCGGGCATCACTTCCTTAGCGAACAAGCGAAGGCTGTTGAGCACTTGTTCTTGGGGAATAATTTCGGCCGCGTTCAACAGGAAATTGACCCGATCAACCCCACACGCCTCCCACTTCTTCAGTTCGTTAACAAGGTGTGCCGGATTGCCGACAGCGATACCCTCAGGGGCTTTGGCAACTTCACCCGGGCTCGATGCTTGTCGACGGAGCGACGGCAGGAGACCCGCCGAAGGGTAAGACTTGGTCGGATACGCCTCTTTGGCCATGTCGAGCTGTGCCGCCAGATAGTTGAAGTGCTGAATCATGCGCATGCCAACCTTCGTACCGGTTTCAGTATCTCCGTGGCAATAGAGGAAGTTCACGGTATTCACCTGGTTGTTCACGAACCCGCCAACGGGATTGCAGTTCTGGATACGGCGGCGATATTCCTTTACTTTGGCTTCCTGTTCAGCAAAAGAGGTAAAAGTCACTCCGAGGCTGCCAATCCCGCGGTCGGCGGCATCAAGTTCAGTGCCTGGGCTGGTCACGGCTACCCACATCGGTGGATGGGGCTTCTGGTAAGGCTTAGGCAGCACTGCACGGGAGGGCATCGAGAAATAACGGCCTTCATAACTGAAGCGTTCCTGCATCCACATTTTCGGAATGCAATGGACAAACTCATCCCAGCTTTTCTTGGTTTCATCCGGGTTAGCGCGGAACCCACCTAATTCGGTCCAGGTGGCTGATCGCCCGGTACCAAACTCCAAGCGCCCGCCAGAGAGGATATCAAGCACTGCGGCACGCTCGGCGATGCGGATGGGGTGATTAAATTCTGGTACGCAGATCACGATCCCATGGCCGACATGAATGTTCTTCGTTTGCATTGCACAGGCTGTGAGGAACAGTTCCGGTGCTGAGCAATGCGAGTATTCTTCAAGGAAATGGTGTTCCACAGCCCATACCTGATCGAAGCCTAATTCATCAGCCAGTCGCACCTGTTCCAGGGCGTTGAGATAGACTTTGCGTTCGGCTTCTTTGTCCCATGGACGTGGGACTGACAGCTCGTAAAAAATACCAAACTTCATACAATCCTCCCTTCGGTGACGTCTGAGATCAGTACGCTCCAGTAGCCTTACTCCTCCCTTGATCTAACGCATTCTGGGGCAGCGGGTAAAGAGGGAAAGAGAAAATTTTTTGAGGACAAGCTTGTGCGACTGACAGTACCCTAGACAATCTGGAGACCAGTTTACCTTGATCGCAGTATCACGTCGATGTTGACCTTCTGATTATTTAGAAGATGAAGAGCCGGGGAACAATGTCGAAAAAGGGAACCCCGGAAAGGAAGTCCAGGTTGGAAAACTTGGCTGCGGCGTCACGCCAAAAGGGAATTGCGGTATAGGAAATGGTCCTGTCGGTACTGAGGTAGGAGAAGGAAGCCCTGGAAAGGAAGTCCAGGTTGGAAAGCCCGGTCCTGCGGCTTGTTGTTTGGTGAAACGGGCGGTGACCGAACGATTAGCAATGAGCGAGACTGAGCAAGCGCCTATGCCGTTGCATGCTCCTCCCCAACTGGTGAACTGCCATCCCGTAACCGGGGTCGGCGTGAGCTTGACTGTACTTCCGCTGATGTACGACTTGATACAGGCAGATGGACAGGCAATACCTGAGGGATTACTTCCGACAGTTCCGCTTCCGCTGATCGAGACGGAGAGGGCGAAAGTTGTCTGCCCGGTTGGCTGACCTGGAGAGGTTGATTGATCAGGGAGAGAGGAAAATAAGACAACGGCTGAAAATGGAGGTAATGTCACGCTCGTCACTGCTTGGTAGGTAACGGTTCCTGAAAGAGTCTCCGATGATGAGACATTCCCTCCCCCGCTAGTTTTCGCCAAATAGTATGTGCGCCCGAGGGTAATCGTGTGGGTCACTCCGGTGCTGCTGCCCGGAGTCGTAGGGTTTACCAGAACAGTAGCGTTATCGAAGTCGCGCTGGTAAATCTTGTCGCCATCAGGATCGAGTTCACTAATGGTGTTAGGAAGCGTCTGTATTGGGGCGCCAATGGGAAGGTCATACTCCGGCCACCATTCCAGGTTGAGGCCTTGGTCGATATTCAGAAACGAGCGGTTCCCTTTGATGAGAAGATAGCAGCCGAGAGTAAACATTCGTTCTTGAGCGCCGGTAGCATAGTTTTGTCCAATGATAGCTTTCCCAGCACGGGTCACCGTCAAGATGCGATTCATTTGTAATTGCCAATCGCCATACGGGTAGGGATTCTGATTGCCTGCGAGGGCAAAGCCTTCGAGCATCATGCCATCGGCCGCACCATACGTAGTGACATCACGCGTCGTGATCCAGCTGCCGACGTTAGGAACAAGGTAGTAATTGCCGAGGGGTTGGCTCTTCAGCCATGCGAGCCATTGGTCAATCCGTGTTGACCAGGCTCGTTCAAAGGCTTTGTCCACCGCTGGAAGGGCAGGGTCAAAGCTACTTCCCCCGAAGTAATTTGGGACACTCAGACTGTCCATGAAGACTCCATCGTTATCATTGGCTTGGACCTGCCGTGCCACTTCGTTATGCCAATAGGTTCGCCAGCTAGGATCGTTTAACTCGGCCAGATACCAACCATAGGTACACTGGCGCACCCGCCGGCCGCCGGAAGCTGGCCAGTGGAAGAACCACTGCTCTTGAGCCACCTGATCGCCCGGCCACTCCTGAATCCAGTTATTCCCCTCAATGATCGAGATAAAACTCCCGGTCGGTTGACAGCCATTTTGCGAAGCACGAAACCCGAGTGCTTCTCCCAAGCGGTAGTGGAGGATCAGAAAATTAGGATTGACCGCGTGCAGGCGATCGGCTTGCGACCGGATTAATTTTTGCGAACCCGCATAGTGAGTAGCTGCGAATTGTATTTGAGTGTCTTTGAGATAGGCGAGCTGGTCATTGAAGACGTGAATCCCTCGCGTTGTATCTGGCCATGGTCGAGGAAGGGACGAAGCTTGGAGCTGGTGACTGGCAGTCGAGAGCAAAACCCAACCGAACAATAGCAGACAGAAAACCCAAAGCTTGCGCTCTTGCGATGAAGTAACTTTTCTCTGGTTGAAGTCCTGGCGATGTTTTCTATTCCAGCGAGAGATGTCGGAGTGTTCCTTGGCCACGATATTGAGGTTTTTCATCGTGGCGGGTATCGGCACTGGCTAAACAATCTTTAATTTTTTTGATTTTTGCGAGCGGATGCATCTGCTTTCCCCAAGCGAGTGACTCGCTGAAGCGAAATCCAGCAACGGCCTGAATGTAATTCCCGTCCTCTAGAAGGACAAGACGATATCCCGCCTTTTCCTGTTGGCGCACCCGATCGAGGAATTCCCCTTTAAGGGGATGCGTGCGCAGTTGCACCATCACGGGAAAACACGCCAGGATATCCTCATCAGTTTGCACGAGACGAACGGACAAAGATAAAGACGAGGTCACAGCGCAGCCTTCTCTACCTCGACCCGTGCATCGTTGAAACAAGCGCCACCACCAACTTCGTTCACATGCGATGGACACAAGGCGGTAGATGTCAGTCCATTCAATGAAGACTTACGCCAAGCGCCCTTCGGTAATAAGACGACGCCTGCGCGAATGCCTTCGCTTATTCGGGCACGGCAAAGGACTTCTCCCAACTCGTTGAACACTCGTACGGTATCACCGTCGACGACGCGTCGTGCTATCGCATCATGGGGGCTGATAGTCAGCCATAGTTCAGGGTAATTAAACTCCCCGAGCGTGCTCGTGATCATCTTGGAATTGCTCGGACTCACCAATGCGAGTGGATACCGACCTTGCTCGATTGGTTGATAATGAAAGGGAGTTTTTCCCAGAGCGGCCGGAGTCAAATGAATCTTTCCCTCCGTCGTCCGAGGAAAGACAGTCTTAAACTGGACTGGACTCTCTCCTGGAAAGTCGTACCTCTGGCTTCGCCCAGCTTTCCAGAGCGAAAGGTCAGCTGGCTGGTGATCCAGCGTCAGTGTCTCAGCAATCTTTTGCATGAAGGTTGCGGTGCTCCAAAAGAACGGGTCATGTTGCCACCCCATGGCGCGGCCTAAGGCCGCAAATACTTCTTCGTTTGGTTTAGCTTCACCTCGTGGGGAGATAACAGGCTGCACGCCACCTACGACATAACTGCCGTAGGCTCTCCTGATCTCGTGCTGCTCCAGGAATGTCGTAGCTGGTAAGAGAATGTCTGCGTATTTGGCGGTATCGGTCAGGACCTGCTCGAACACGACTGTGAACAAGTCCTCGCGTGCGAGACCACGTAGAACGGACTTTTGATCAGGCGCGGTAACTACCGGGTTGCAATTATATACAAACATCCCTTTGATGGGCGGCCGAACATTGCCGTTTAACACCGCACCAAGCTGGGTCTGATTAATAATGCGTGTCTGCCAGGAAAATGCACCAAAAACTTTGGCGGCGTCCAATTGGGCCGCCCCGCTGTTGCTCATCGTGTAACCGCCACCACGAATCCCAAATTTTCCGAGCAAGGCTGGCATCGCCAAGATAGCAGCTAAGGCTTGGCCGCCGTTACGATTGCGCTCTAGCCCCCAGCCGGTGCGAATCACTGCTGGTGACGATTCGGCATAGGCCTGAGCTAAAGTGTAAATATCGTCCGGGCTCACCCGGGCTGCGTCCGCCGCCCGCTCGACTGTCCACATATTGGCCTGTTCCAGCAACGGTCCTAGTCCATCTGCCTGCCGACCCAAGAAGTCGAGATCAAGCTGACCAGCCTTGTCCCACACCCCGATCATTGCCAGAGCGATAGGGAGATCAGCACCAGGAAAGACAGGAAGATATAAGTCGATCTCCTGAGGGGAAAAAGTTTTCACTGGATTAATCGCGGCAATAAAAGCTCCGTTTTTCTTGGCTTGCCGCAGTAAAGGGACAAGATGAATGTTTGACGCTTTCGGGTTTGCTCCCCAGATAATGACGCATTTTGCTTGCAGATAATCTTCGAATGCGACTCCGGGCATCCGCCCATACATGTCCATGGCTACTGCTGTCGATGGTGCCGCACACAGCGTCTTAGCCATACGTGATGCACCAAGAGTGGCGAAGTAGAAATCATCGAGAAATTTATCGGCGAGTAATCCGTTCGAACCACCGTAATGATACGGGAGAATCGCCTCGCCACCCCATTTCTGGATGATCGTCTTAAAATGATCAGTGATCTCTGCAATTGCCTCATCCCAGGAGATCCGAACAAAGGTCCCATCTCCTTTTCGGCCAAGACGCCGCATCGGGTAGAGCAAGCGGTCCTCATGATAGACACGCCGGTCGAACCGGGAGATTTTGTCGCAAATAAATCCATTAGTAGTGGGATGATCCCGTGTCCCACGTATGTGCTGGATCTTGCCATCGGCGACCATCACTTCGAGCCCACAGGTGTCCGGGCAGTCCATGGTGCAGGTGGTATGAACAATTTGTGTGGTCATGGATGAGACTCCCGATTGGCGCGAGGGGAGGGCACGACGCCGTCGTATCCCTCCAGGAGATGCCGCCTCTCAGTGCGCCGGTCCTTTCTTGCAATGGATTGTTACACGCCGCGCATGCCGGCAGATTTATCTTTGGGGTATAAACTCGCGGCTGCGCTGGGTCGGGCATTCACGCGGTCGAACCATGCGGTGAGATTCTTCAGATTCGGATTGATCGTCTGACCAACCCCCACACCAAAATCGAGCGCGGAGAACAAGATGATATCGGTAAGCGTGAAGCGTTTGCCAACGATGAACTGTTTGCCCTCCATCAGCTTATCGAGCCAAGCCAGCTTTTCTTGCACTATGGCCTTCAGACCAGTGGCAGCCTCAGGCATGCAGTGCATACGATCTTTAAACATTTGTAGCCCTTCAGCATAACGAAACCCGTTGTACAGGTTCTCAGTGATATTGAGTTCGATGCGGCGCTGCCACATCCGCGTCTCCGCTCGTTCTTCAGCGGTTGCACCAATCAGAGCTGGAGTTGGATGTTTCTCCTCAAGATATTCACAAATGGCAACGGTCTCGCCCAGCGTACTGCCGTTGTCCAACTCTAGCGCCGGCATCTGACCGCCAGGGTTTTTGTCAGTATAGGGCGGCTTACGGTTATCTGCCCCGAGAATATTGACCTCGGCGGTTGGCAAGGTGATCCCTTTCTCGGCCATAAACATGCGAACACAGCGCGGGTTAGGACCAAGCGAATTGTAAAGTTTCATTTGCTTACCTCCCTCTATAAATTACAGTGGAATGGGAAACCACTCCTTATCTATACGGCATTGCTGGCTGGTGCAACCTCAAGTGATAGAGGAACGTAGAATGTCCCGAGTTAATTCAAAGAACTCGGCAAATGACAGTGAAGACGTGATGATGCGTTAAAAGCGGCTCGGCGGAAAAGCGTTTCTGTAGCAACTTCTGTAAATCCTCGTCAAAGCAAGCAACTTGTTCCGGGGTCAGGCTCGCGGCTACTCCCATGCTGGCGCGAATCTGCCCTCGCCAGGCTTCGTGACTGTACGGCACGTAGACGTCAAATGAAAAGGTTTCAATGTCCTGAAATCCCGCGATGGCGACATCGCGTAGCCAGGCCGGATACATTCCGCGGCCGCTCCCGAGTTTCCACTGCGGATTGTGTTGTTCAACGAGCTTTTCGGTTGCTTCGACGACATTCTCAGGAAGCGAAATCCAGTCAAAATGGGCGATGACGAGCCACCCTCTGGGAACCAGAACCCGACGCACTTCTTGTGCAGCTCGCAGGCGGTCAAACCAGTGCCAGCATTGACCTGCAGTGACTACCTCAAAGCTTGTATCCGACAAGCCGGTCCGCTCGGCTGTCGCTGTAACGTAGCGAACAACGACCCCCGCCTCATCATCAAGTTGTTTCGCTTTTTCGAGCAATGCAGTTGATGGATCAAGGCCGGTGGCCTAGTAACCGCGCGACGCAAACCCGCGCGCAAGTGTTCTCGTCCCGATCCCGAGATCGGGCACGCGTTGATTTGCGACCCCCACCCCGAAGGTGGCTATGCGCTCAAAAAAGGCATCAGGGAAACCAACCCGGTAGCGGCCATAGTCTTGGGCAGTTTTACCCAAATCAATTGGCACGAGCCGCCCCTTTCTGAGAGATTTCGTCTCTCTTCGCCTCTCACTCACGTCTCAACAGCAGGTCAGACCGCAGGACTTGTTGCCCTCTCGCTAATGCGTTGATCGTTGTCTTGCTCCAGCCTGCTGCTTCTTGTTTCTTGCCGGCAAGATTTTGGGCAAGAACGGTGACTGTCTCATGGAACTGTATCGCTGGAACAACTTGATGAATCATGCCCATCTGCTGCAGCTCTGCCGTCTTATAGCGCCGGCACGTAAGAATCATTTCTTTGGCCCGCGCTGACCCTACGACATCAATCAGTAGTTGGCACCCCTCCGGTACCAATGGAACGCCAAAATCTACTTCAGGGAACCAAAACTCTGCCTGCTCGACGGCAATACGGAAGTCACAGGCGAGGGCCATAACCCAGCCCCCACCGACCGCATAGCCATTGATAGCGGCGATAGTCACCTGTTCAAGTCCATGGAGGGCCATCGCTGCACGGGCAGTGAGACTGGTTCGGCGCATACCCTGAGCATGAAACACGCGCTGTCGTTCCTGTGGGGTCGTGATTCCCTTGACCGCTGATAAGTCTGCTCCCGCACAGAAGCTGTTGCCGGAACCCGTAAGGATAAGCACACGGACGGCCGGGTCGTCACGAACAATATGAAGCAGTTCCTCCATCTCCCGCAGGACCTCCACATTCAATGGGTTACGTTTCTCTGGCCGATTAAAGGCCAGGGTCGCGACCGTGTCTTCTTTCGTAAGCAGGAAGGCAGGCATCAGGGCTTCTCGGTATCCAGGGTTACCAAGGTCATAAGGCAAGACACGCCGGATTGTCAAACGGGCAGAATTGCCGTTCAATTTCCACTTTGACAGGCTCAACAAGATCACGGTATAAGTCAGCGCACATCTACGTTACTGGGAGTAGGAGAACATCCATGAGTATCAAGAAAAAGGCTGCAATTATTGGCTTTGCTGAAATGGCGCCGCAAAAAGGAGCGGCAGGAAAAACTCCGCTCGGTATCATCGGCGAAGTCGCACGAGAAGCTATTGCCGACGCTGGCTTAGAGAAGAAAGCTATCGACGGTTTGCTCACAGGTATGGCAATTGGTGAGTATAGCGTGCTGTGGCCGTCGGTTGTGGCAGAATACCTCAAACTTCAGCCGCGTTATTTCAATCAAGTAGAACTCGGTGGCGCATCAGCCGCAGGCATGGTGTGGCGAGCCGCTGCCGCAATTGAAGCAGGTATGTGCAATACGGTTCTGTGCGTCCTCGGCGATTCGTGGGATAGCAAAATTATTGGCTCAAAACCACCGCCGTTTCCGCGTATAGAAGCCGAGTTCGATGCTCCCTATGGATTGATTGCGGCGAACCCTGGTTATGCACTCATCGCCCGGCGACACATGCACGAATTCGGCACGAAGCCTGAACAAATGGCCAAAGTTGCGGTCGATCAGCGAAAGAATGCCTGTAAAAACTCAACAGCCTTGTTCGGTCACAAAGAAATCACTATTGATGACGTGCTGAACTCTCGCATGATCGTTGAGCCATTACACTTACTGGAAATCGTCAGTCCTTGTACTGGCGGTGGAGCGTTTATTGTCACCAGCGCCGAGCGAGCGCAACAGAGTCCTCACCGACCAGTCTATCTCCTTGGCGCGGGTGAGGCAGGTGGGCATTCCAGTATTACCCACGCACGCAGCCTCACGACCTCTCTAGTCAAACCTGCGGCTGAAGGGGCATTCTCAATGGCTGACGTCTCCCCCAAAGATATGAACTTCGTTCAACCCTACGATTGCTACACCATCACCGTCATTGTAACCCTCGAAGATGCCGGCTTCTGCCGTAAGGGCGCCGGCGGCCGATTTGTTGCCGAACACGACCTGACCTACAAAGGTGATTTTCCCTGCAATACACACGGCGGGCAACTTTCGTTCGGTCAGCCTGGCTTGGCTGGCGGCATGAGTCACGTCATCGAAGGGGCGCGGCAACTGATGGGTCGCGGTGGCGAGCGCCAGGTCAAGGATGCGACCATCGGCTACGTCAATGGCAATGGTGGTATTATGAGCGAACAGTGTAGTTTAGTGTTGGGAGTTCAGTGAGAGGAGTACGACCATGTCTGACTACAAAAAGCCCTTGCCTCGACCGACTACGGCATCGTTGCCCTTTTGGCAAGCAGCGAAGCAACACGAGTTACAGTTACAACGCTGCACTCAATGTGGGGCGCATGTGTTCTACCCGCGAGAAGTGTGTCCAGAATGCCTGGCCTCTGATCTGCAATGGGTAAAGGTCTCAGGAAAAGGCACTGTCTACTCATACACCATTGCCCAAGCGCCAACCCATCCTGCTTTTGTCGAAGACGTGCCGTATATCGTAGCGATCGTCGAATTGGCCGAAGGCCCTCATGTCACGACCAATATTACCGGCTGTAAGCCAAATGAGGTGAAGATCGGTATGCCAGTAGTGGCAACGTTTGATGACGTAACACCAGAGGTGACTTTGGTCAAATTTCGCCCAGTATGAATGAAGTGAGATGAGCAAAACGCAAATGCCGACTTCTCATTTCGTGGGCGCAGGACGGAATTGACAGGACTAACAGGGGTCGGGGTCGAGCACTGAGTCGTATTATTCTGGATTGAAGAGATGCGAATCTCGTATAGGGAATTTTCGTACTTCTTTCGAATTCTAATTCGTGGAATCGAGGCTTCATTTATTCTAGCCTGCTTGTACTCATTTCAGCAGGGGAGGATAATAGGCCCTCGCTCGGAGAATATAAATGAAAAGAACAAGGAGAATCGGCGATGAAGACCGGTAAAAAATACCATTGGCTATCAGTCGCCGCGTTGTTCTGTTGCTTGGCTCTTCCTCTCGTCGTGCAGGGTGCTCAGTCGACCCCTGCTAGCGATACTGCCGATGTATCGGCGGCTGCTTCTCCGGACCGGAAGATCGGTGCACCTCAGGTCCTGGAAATTCCGACTCAACCGGTGAACCCGCCTGAGGCCACTCCGCCTCCACCATCCCAATCTATTGTTCGCGAAGAAGTCCCTCAGAGCGACGAGCCAAGTATGCACGGGTTGCCGCCGGAACCTTCCTCCCTCCCTGATGCACGTGTCGCTAATCGTCGCAATTATCTAGGGGTGCTCTATGCCACCGCTGAAGAAGGGCCGAATGGAGTCAAAGTTCTCGATGTCGTTCCTGGGAGTCCGGCGGAGCGGGCCGGCTTTCATGGAGCCAACCGCCCTTCCGAGTCCGAGGGGCAGAGTAAGCTCATTAAGGCCGCTATCGTCGTCCTCGCTATGTCCCCGGCTGGGCCGTTTGCCATTCCGCTCGCTATTGCGCACGATATGTACATGAATCACCAGTCACCTGGGGATGTCATTGTGGCTGTCGGGGACCGTCCAGTGCGAGATGCGCAGGAATTCAGTGATGCCATGCGTCACTATCAGCCTCATGATACGGTTTCGTTCTCGGTTCTCCGCGGTGGGAAGTCAGTGCAGCTCTCTGTACAACTCGAAGAAGAACCATCGTAAAAAAAGAAACCAGAATTCAGCAATGAGAATACACTAGCCCAAAAGAGCCTTCTTAAACGTCCTCCTTTGACTTTTCTCTCTTTTCCACCGTCTGCGCCTTGAAAGCTTTCACTGTATTCTGCATCAGCATCGATACTGTGACCGGCCCGACCCCTCCGGGAACGGGAGTGATGAAGGCCGCTCGTTCTTTTGCTGGAACGAACTCAACGTCGCCGACAACTCGTGATCCGACTTGATTGATGCCCACGTCAATCACTGCCGCACCCGGGCGAATCCATTCTCCTTTGATGACCTCTGGCGATCCCACCGCCACGACAAGAATTTCAGCCCGGCGGACATGGTCAGCAAGGAGCCCGCGCCGTGCGGTGGCAATGTGACTGATCGTGACTGTCACGAGACGGTCAAGGAGCATAAGACTGACCGGTTTCCCGACGAGTTCACTGTGGCCAACGATTACCGCCTCCTTCGCTTCCATAGCAATACCGGTGGCGTCCAGCATACGCATGACTGCGAGGGCGGTGCATGAGCCTACCCGCATTTCTCCGATCAATGCCGCACCGACGTTTTCCGGGTGGGTGCCGTCCACGTCTTTGAGTGGGTCAATAGCATTGACCAGGATAGATCTGCGGAGGTGAGGCGGGAGAGGCAACTGCAAAATGACCCCAGAGACTTCTGCATCATGGTTCAATTGATCCAAACGGCGCAGCACTTCTCGCTCCTCGGCGTTATCAGGAAGGTGGTACCAACGATATTCGATGCCTAATTCGCGGGCGATGCGGTTTTGTGAGCGGATGTAAACTTCAATTGCTGGGTGGGAACCAACATAGACACTCACCAAGACCGGCCGACGTCCGGTCTGGAGAATTAACTGAGGAATCTCGCGTTTCAGTTCAGTGTAAACCGCTTCGGCAATGACTCTGCCTTCGACAATCTGGGCGCTCATTAAACTTAACCTACCATCCAGCCGAATACTAAGGAAAGAGGCTCAGGGTCACTCTGGTATTTATGATCACTTCTCGGTAATTGACCTGTTTTGTGGGTCTTTTGCTACTAACCGAGGCTGGAGAGATTAAGTGATTCTCTCTGGCCCCGTTCTTGCACCTTATGTGAGGGAGCAAGCAAGTGAGGAGGAGGTTTCTCATGGAGATGCGAGACGATAATCAAGAGCAAATATCCTTGGCGGACCTCATGCCGGCCGAGCATAACGATCCAGTTGCTGTTCGCCTCCGCATGAGTGGAGAATTTCGTTTGCTTTGGGCGGTACTAGAAGATGGGATTGACTGCTACCTCCGTTATGCCAATCATCCTTCTCTCACGATGCAGGAACTCTTTCGTGACGCCCAGGGGTGGATCGAGTCGGATGAGGAAGAGTGGCTCTGCAGCTTTATCGCTATCTGTCGGGCTTTTCACATCGATCCAGGCTATCTCCGGCGCGGGCTTCGACAGCGCTTACAAGCGATACGAACGAAGCGTTCTTCAACGCCTCTTAAACGGGCGGCATAAGCGCAAGGTTGGAGAGATAATGAAAACATTCTTTGAGCATTTTCTCGACGAGATCCAACGCCGCCAAGAGGCCGGAGAAATTGATGCAGCGAAAGCCCAGCGCTGGATTGCCGAAATACAGGATCAACTCCAGCAGTACGCCCAATACGCGCCAGCCTCACAGATTGTCCAAATGCCGGTAAGACACTGACCACCCGTATCACAGAACGAGTGATGCGATGAGAAGAAGCAATATTCTGTCTCTAAGAAACCTTTCTCCTCACTACCTTTTTCACTTTCTTTCCCTTTTTTTCTTTTCTGCCGGCTTCCGTTTATCGTAGAGAACCTTCCAATTGCGAATAGCAATTCTGTCCTGGTATTTACTTCCTCGCCGCAGTTTGTGTAACGAGAACGAGTGAAGATACTGCGGTTGAAGCGCCCATCGTCCTCAGATACTGTGTAGCGCGAGCCCACTTAAGGAGGAGTTAACACGCATGCAGCGAATGCCCACCCGGGCGGTCCGGATCGGTAACGTGCAAGTTGGTGGTGGCGCGCCTGTCGTAGTTCAGAGCATGTGTGCGACCAAAACTACCGATATCGATGCGACTGTGGCGCAAGTTCATCAGCTCGAAAAGGCCGGGGCCGGTGTTGTCCGTATTGCCGTCGATAACCCGAAAGAAGCCGCCGCGCTCAAAGAGATCCGGACACAGACTACCGCGACCCTCTCCGTCGACCTGCAAGAGAACTATAAGATGGCCGAGTTAGTTGCCCCCTATGTTGATAAGATCCGTTACAATCCGGGACACCTGCACCATATTGAAAAAGGCAAGACCATTCCGCAAAAAGTTGCGTGGTTGGTCGATATTGCTCGGAATCATGATGTTGCTCTGCGTATTGGGGTAAACTGCGGTTCGGTTGCCCCGGCTTTTCTGGAAAAATATCCCGGCAACCAGATGGCGGCGTTGATTCAGTCAACCCTATATCACTGCCAGTTAATGGAAGATCTTGGGTTTAATCGTTTTGTCGTCTCATTAAAGGACTCTGACCCGGCTAAGGTCATCGAAGCGAATGCTCGTTTTGCTGAAGCGCGGCCTGACGTGCCATTGCATCTCGGTGTCACCGAGGCTGGCCTGCCGCCGGATGGCATCATCAAGAGTCGTCTCGCATTCGAGAAACTGCTGGCGAAAGGCGTAGGCGATACCATCCGTGTCTCCTTGACACTACCGAATGATCGTAAGCATGAGGAAGTCACTGCAGGTCTCCATATCATTGAGGACGTAAAAGCGGGGCGGTTTATTTCGGTGCCTGACTTCGGCAAAGGGATGAATATCATTTCCTGCCCTAGTTGTTCACGGGTCGAGAATGAAAAGTTCGTTGAATTGGCGCAACAAGTCAAAGCAATGACGGCCTACGCCAAAGCGCACAGCATCACCATTGCCGTCATGGGGTGCCGCGTGAATGGTCCTGGCGAAACCGATGACGCGGATCTCGGCCTGTGGTGTGGCCCGACCACAGTGAACTTCAAAAAGAAGAGTATCAAGATTGGCAACTTCGGTTATGATGTGGTGCTCGACCGTCTGAAAGTGGAACTCGATAAACTCATTGCCGAGCGGACGTGAGCCGTGAGAGCATGGTCTCGTCCTTTGTCGAGGCAGGCTACAAACCTGCTCCTATCCTTACACTCTCGTCGTCTGATACAGGGGCGTGGCATGCTACGCCCCTACTGCCGAAGAAAATTGAGCAGTAAGCGATTCACCTCCTCAGGTTTTTCTTGATGGACGAAGTGGCCGGCTCCGGCAATGACGACCTTCTGTAGCCCTTTGGGGAAATGAGCCTCCATCCCTTCCGCTAGCTCCCCTCCAATACAGCCATCCTTCTCTCCGTGGATGTAGAGGGTGGGAACCTCAATAGGAGAGGAAAACAAGCGCCCCTGGATGCTCGCGAGGGCCGGAACCTGGTAGGCGGGATTGAGAAGATGGCGATAGTACCCGAGCGCCGCCGACAACACGCCAGGCCGACGAAATGTCTCTTTTAGTGATGCCATTTCTTCGGGAGGATAATTCCAGCCTGGTGACCAATCTTGCCAGATCTTCTCCAGGAAGGCGAAATCGTTATAGGTGACGGCGTCTTCAGCGAACGGCATCTGAAAAAAGAACATGTACCATGAGCGTCGTTGCTGTACAGGGTTGGTGACAAAAGCATTTATCACCGCCGACGGATAAGGGACCGCCGCAGTAATGAGCTTGATAATCTTTTCCGGCGCAAGAATGGCGGCTCCGTAAGCGGCTGCCGCGCCCCAGTCGTGGCCAAACACTACCGCTGATCCAGCGCCGAGGGCATTGATCAACGCCACCGTATCCTGTGCCAGAACGGCGATCTGATATGGTCCATTCGGCAGAGTATCAGTAGGGGCGTAGCCGCGCAGAAACGGTGCGACTACGCGATACCCTGCCGCGGCCAGGGCAGGAAGCTGATGACGGAACGAGCGAGCATGGTCAGGAAACCCATGCAGGCAGAGCGCCAGTGGCCCTTCCCCCGTTTCTAAGAAGTGAAAGCGCAGTCCGTTCGCTTGCACTGAGCCGGTTTTGAACATTTGCATGATCGTTACTCGCTTTCCCGTTAACAAACTAAAAGAATTGCAATCTTGACCTCTAGAGTCGCGCTCTAGAGACTGGTTCGTACCAAAGAGTATTACGGAAGTCCATATTCTCAATGAGTACCACAATTCCTCTTGCCTCGAATGAGTTATTCCCTTGCCCTGCTTTGTGTGGAAGGAGCGTTTCTAAGGAGCCCCTTATGAATACCGCCACGTCGGTTTTCTCGCCTATCACGATAGAGGCACCTGGTACGTCGCCTCTCTTCGTTGAAGCTTCCGCTCATCCACTCTTGAAAGCCGAGGTCCGGGAAACTCTCGAACGTCTGCTAAAGCTCTTAGATAATGAGGCCCGCGCGCAAAGTATCCCTGTCAGTAAATCTGAAGTGCGTGGTTTTACCGATCCAGAGGATGAGGCGGACTCTCTGGTGGTGACGCAATGGGTTGAGGCTCCTGTTCAAACGGCCCTTACGTACTGGGACCGTCTTGGAGCAGCGGTGGAAATCTGGACTAATCAACTTCCTAAAGAAGACGCTTCTCTTGTAGCTGAGCAGATTGCAGTCGAAGTGCGGTGGGAGCCTGATGCCCGACCCACTTGACCCGCTCGCCTTTTTGCAAATCGCTCAGGAGCTTGCCCGAGAGAAGGATGAAGCTAAGCTTCGCACGGCAGTCGGTCGCGGCGATTACGCTCTGTTTCTTCTCGCACGAGAAAAGACGGGGGTGACCAGCACGCGAGCGGTTCATACTGAAGTTGTACGGGCCGTCCGCAGACCTTCAGGGTATCGTGCGACAGCGGATCAATTAGATGCCTTCCGACGGCTACGAGTTGTTGCCGACTACCAGTTACTCCCGGACGACTTTGCCTTGAGAGATTGGTCGAACAACTGGACAAACGCTCAAGCCCTCATAAATCATATTCTTCCAAAATTGCAAACGTGGTAGTTCTTGGTCTTATTTTGGGAAGCGATTCAGTGTTTTCGTAATCGCTGGCCACAATCCGGACCCTTAGGCCTGACGAACAGGCAGTGCCCGTTGCTTCGGTCAGCCCACAGTTCACCAACTGTCCGTTTCTCTTTTGAGTAGGGCAGGCTCTGCCCGCCGGAGCTGGCAGGCGCGCCTGCCCTACAAACGAGAAGTTCCTGCTCTGTCCCATACCCAAATGAACTCCGCTGTCAGGCTCATTCCAGGACTCCAACGCAAGCAAAAAGACCAGACATGGGGGTATGTTTTTCCGTCCTTGCAAGACTGTCGGAATATTTTTACACAACAGTTTGGAATCAGCTCCAGAACAGAGCCCAAGTTCTACATCGTCTGATGACGGCGAATGGGAAACGGGAGCGAGGGAACAAAATCCACAGAGAAGAGAGGAATAAGGAAGAGATCTAGCGACACTACGTTAGAGATGCACCTGCTGCACCAGAGCCGCTAGAATTGACTTTCTTTACTGTCGGTTGTATGCGTCAGTTCATGTTCATAGAACGTTAGCGTCTAGTATGGCATATGCGCGAGTGCCGTGTCGCTGGACCTCGATGCGGCCCCGGGCGGCGCAAATCAGCCAGAAAGGAGAAGGATCGACATGTCTAACCACGGCAGCGAAAGCGAGAACCCAGTAATTCCGTCCCCGACTCCCAAGCGGACTCGGCCCAGGACGAACAAGGATTGGTGGCCGAATCAGCTCGACCTCTCGATTCTCCACGCGCACCATCCCGCCTCCGATCCGATGGGCAAGGATTTCAATTACGCGGAGGAGTTCAAGAAACTTGACGTGGAGGCCCTGAAGAAGGACGTCGAGCAGGTGATGACGACGTCACAGGACTGGTGGCCGGCCGACTACGGCCACTACGGGCCGCTCTTCATCCGGATGACGTGGCATGCCGCGGGCACGTACCGCATTGCCGACGGCCGGGGCGGTGGCGGCAGCGGCATGCAGCGCTTTGCTCCCCTCGGCAGCTGGCCCGACAACGCGAACCTCGACAAGGCGCGCCGGTTGCTCTGGCCGGTCAAGCGAAAGTACGGCAACAAGATCTCATGGGCTGACCTGATCATCTTCGCCGGCAACGTGGCCTATGAATCGATGGGCTTCAAGACGTTCGGCTTCGGCTTCGGGCGAGAGGACCTCTGGGAACCCGACGAGATCTTCTGGGGCCCTGAGGACACGTGGCTTGGAGACGCGCGCCACGCCGACGACGGGCAGATCCAGGGGCCATTCGGCGCCGACCACATGGGCCTGATCTACGTGAACCCGCAGGGGCCGGGCTTCAACCCCGATCCGGCCCTTGCAGCAAAGTACATTCGCGAAACGTTCCGCCGCATGGCGATGAATGACGAGGAGACCCTTGCGCTCATCGTCGGCGGCCACACGGTCGGCAAGGCTCATGGCGCTGCCCCAGCAGATAGCAACGTCGGTCCCGAACCAGAGGGTGCCACCTTGGAGGAGCAAGGCTTCGGCTGGAAGAACCGCTTTGGCAGCGGCAAAGGCGCCGACACGATCACCAGCGGGCTGGAGGGCGCATGGACCAATAACCCGACGAAGTGGGACAACGGGTTCCTGGACAACCTCCATAAGTACGACTGGAAGCTGACAACGAGCCCCGCCGGTGCGAAGCAGTGGGCCCCCAAGAATTCCGAGGCCCAGGGCACCGTGCCGGACGCTCACAACCCGTCGAAGCGACATGCCCCTATGATGCTGACGACGGACCTCGCGTTGAAGGTGGATCCGATCTACGCGCCGATCGCGAAGCGCTTCCTCGAGCATCCGGACCAGCTTGCAGAAGCGTTCCGCAAGGCCTGGTACAAGCTGTTGCACCGCGACATGGGCCCCGTCTCGCGCTACCTCGGCCCGTGGGTGCCAGAGCCGCAGCCATGGCAGGACCCTATCCCCACGGTCGATCACAAGTTGATTGATGCGCAGGACACTGCCTCCCTCAAGGGTAAGATCCTCGCCTCGGGATTGTCCACCTCTCAGCTGGTCTCCACCGCCTGGGCATCTGCGGCCAGCTTCCGCGGCACCGACAAGCGCGGAGGCGCTAACGGAGCCCGGATCCGCCTCGCGCCACAGAAGGATTGGGAAGTAAACAACCCGGCCGAACTGGCGAAGGTGCTGCAGACACTGGAGCGGATTCAAACAGAATTCAACGGCTCACAGTCCGGCGGGAAGAAGGTCTCGCTCGCTGACCTGATCGTCCTGGGCGGGTGCGCGGCCGTCGAGCAGGCGGCTAAGAACGCCGGGCACGACGTGAAGGTTCCATTCACGCCGGGGCGGACGGACGCGACTCAGCAGCAAACCGACGTGGAGTCGTTCGCCGTGCTCGAACCGCGCTTCGACGGGTTCCGCAACTACCTCCGAGCGGAGTTGCCGCCGGAGGAGCTGTTGGTGGAGCGGGCGTTCATGCTGAATTTGACCGCTCCCGAGATGACGGTTCTCGTCGGCGGCATGCGAGCCCTGAACGCCAACTCCGGGCAATCAAAGCACGGCGTCTTGACCGGCCGGCCTGGGACGTTGACCAATGATTTCTTCGTAAACCTGCTCGACATGAGCACGGAGTGGAAGCCATCCGGCTCGACTCAGGGCGTGTACGAGGGTCGCGATCGCGCCACCGGCGCGGTGAAGTGGACCGGCACCGCCGTCGACCTCGTCTTCGGCTACAACTCCCAGCTCCGAGCCGTCGCCGAGGTTTACGCGCAGGAGGACTCGAAGGAGAAGTTCGTGCGTGACTTCGTGTCTGCGTGGAACAAGGTCATGAACAACGATCGCTTCGACCTTGGTGTTTAGGGCCTGAGCGTGCGGCCGCTCGCGGCCGCGGGCCGCGACTAGGTTCGTTACCAATACCGTTGCAGCAAGCGCGGGCTACCCTCTGCGGTTCGCCCGCGCTTTGCTGTTGACGGGGGTGTGTGCCGAGTCACCAGACCACGAGCACATTGTGATGGAGAGGCGCTGGACTGGCCCACAGACGTCGCGGTCGTCCAGAGTACATGGTGATACGCGTCAAACTGGGAAAACGCTCGCCATCGTAGGCCTTCTGTGAGGATAGGAGGTTCAAACGCTACTTGAGCGCCGCCCCTTCCGGAGCACAACCCCCGAAAACACCCTGGGGGCACGGCTTTCTCCAGAGGTGCGGCGAACTCTGGCTGCGGAAGTATAGGGAGAAAAAAGTCGCGCGAGGTATTTCCATGTCCGGCATTCAGAAACGTGCAACCCAGCAATTAGCCACGGTCTATAAAGCGCTGCAGGGCGATCATTCTCACCCGAGCGCGGGTGAGGTCTATCAGCGAGTGCGCCAGACACTTCCCCGCATTAGTTTGGGGACGGTGTATCGAAACTTGCAGCGGCTGGTAGAAGAGAGGAAAATTCGCATGTCGTTGCTGGGAGAGCGGGTGGCGCGCTATGATCCCGTGCTCACCGCTCATGACCATTTCATTTGCCAGCAGTGTGGCCGAGTGGAGGATCTGCTTCTGGAGCGGGGGCACCAGGTCAATTTGCAACCACTCATAGAGAGAGGCTTTACCGTACTCACCCATAGTTTGGCGATCCACGGCCTGTGTCAACAGTGTGGGCAAGTGCAGGGGAGGAAGAGTCGGACAAAACGGGCACAAGGCAGCAGGATGCCCAAGGCAGGGACCGCTGAGCTGCGGGAAAGGAGGAAGAGCATGGGATATGAAGCGTGAAGCCTCCCGGCTTCGGAGGGATCGCCGGGCTATGGAATGGTAGGTAGGGGAGACTGCTATCTTTACAGTTTCAGAGGGAGGAGGTGTACCGTGGACTCTAATGATCTTTGGCAGGCACTGTTTCGCTGGATCCATTTTGTGGCCGGGATTACCTGGATCGGCATGCTCTACTTTTTTAACCTCATTAACGCGCACGTGACCGCGTCGCTCCAACCGCCCACGCGGCGAGAAGTTGTTCCTCAACTGATGCCGCGGGCGCTCTTCTGGTTCCGCTGGGGCGCGATGTTGACTTTCATCACCGGATTGTTGCTGATCATTTGGAAATATTTCATACTCGGCAGCGGTTTCACCGGGGACGCCGGACTGTTCAGTTCAGACGCCGGCTGGTGGATTTCGTTCGGAGCGCTCCTCGGCATTATCATGTGGTTTAACGTGTGGTTCATCATCTGGCCGGCCCAACAGAAACTCATCACCTGGGTGAAAGAGGGTCAAACCCCGCCGGAGCAGCCGCAGGTGGCAAAAACCGCGCTGTATGCCTCCCGCACCAATACCTTTCTGTCGGTGCCGATGCTCTTCGGGATGCTCGCCGGGGCCGGACACTACCCCAGCCTTACGTTCTTCCCGTGGTTCCTTATCGTGACTGCCCTGGGCGCTGCTCTGGTGTATTACATGATCTTTACTTTCTCATCCGCCGTGGCAAAAACTTGGCCGTAGTGAAGATGGAATCGGGGAAACGGAGAAACGATGAATCGGGGAGGGGAGGTCTCCGATTCACCCTGTCTCCGGTTCTCCGTTTCTTGAAATCATCCTGCGGCGAACGCAAACTCAACTTCCTTCGTCTCTTTTGGCCCTAGCACCACTTTTTGTGAGCGGGTGCCAAACCGCTCGTGCCACGCCTCGATAGTGTACTCACCCGGTGGCAGATCCTTCAGCGTGATACGACCGTCTGCCCCACTCAGGGCAAAGTAGGGAGATCAAGTCCCCCAAGCCCTGTAAACAAGTCAGGCAGCAGACGCGGCACTTCTCCGGGGATGGGGGTCAGGTTTTGGGTCTGAGCTACTCACTTGGTGTTCGTCTAGCTCAAGTTTCCGCCGCAAGCTGCGAATCTGTTGTTGTTCAAACTCACTAAAGCCCTTCTTGCCCCAGCGCTCGCTCACCCGGATCAACACCGCAAAGACCAGTTTCACTAACCCGCCTTCGTCCCACAAGTGGGGAATGACCTTGGTGCGCCGCCGTTCCTCCTCAAAGGCCCGCTCGGCCAAGTTCGAAGTGCGTACGTACGGTTGATGCCGCGGCGGGACGAAGAGATGATTAAGACTCGCCGTGGCATCGTCGAGCAGACAGCGACACGCTTCGGGAAAGTCGAGGTGATACTCGGCCACAATCGCTTGCTGGCGCCGCTCGGCCTCCGCCACCGTGGGCGCATCGCGCCTATCGACCACCAGCGCCTTGAACTCTGGCCAGGCTTGGGGCGGCACTTTCTGCTGCAGGTTCTGCATCTTGTGAAACCAACAGCGAATGCGCAGGGACCTGGGCCAAATCGCATCAATCGCTTTGGTCAACCCCACCGCGCCATCGGTGGTAATGGTCACTGGCGTCTGGAGACCCCGCTTGAGCAAGTCCCGCATCACTTCTAGACAACTCTCTTGGCTCTCGCTGTTGGCGGTGGAGAGGCTCAGTAACACCTTGCGCCCATCCCCACAGATCGCCCACACGCAGAGCACCCCCGTCTTACTGCCCCACCGCCGTAACGGCTCGTAGACCGCATCGATCAACAGGTAGGCCACGTCATCCCCGCGCAAATCCTGCGTACGAAACGCCTCGTACTCCTGAGTCAAGGTGTCCGTCAATTCGCTCACCGTGCGCTTGGAGAGCACGAACTGTCCTAGCGCCTTCTCTCAGCCATACTCAATGTCGCGCTGCGACATCCCGCCCGCATACATCTCCACAATCAACCGCTTGAGGATGTCACTGGTGCTTGCCACTTGGCTCCAGAGTCGGGACTGATAGGGCGCTTCACGACCCCGGACTTGCGGCACCTGCACCCGCAGCACCCCTTCGGCCGTCTTGAGCGTGCCGCTCTCATAGGCGTTGCGATAGCCGCTCGTGCCCTCCCGTCGCACGTAGCGCCCACGCCCCAACGCTTCCGCTTGCTCCTGCTCTAACGCCTCTTGCAACACCCGCTCGGTTGAGAGCCGTACTAACAGACTCAATAGCTCCTCCCCGCTCTGGGCTTCACTCTGGCCGTGCAACATCGTCCTCAGCTCCTGGGCCTTCTGCTCACTTGGTGCTATTCTTTCTGGCATACGGGAGCCCTCCTTCTGTGGTTTTGTCATCTTGCTCGTAACCTGATTACCTACCTCAGAAGTGCCTCCCGTCTACTCCCTCTGTTTACAGGAATTCTAGGACATGACCCCCATCGACCTGCACAGTGCCGAACTCCTCGGCGACTCCTCAGCCCGCCTGATCCTGGTGGAGTTCAGCGACCCGCAGTGCAGTTACGCCGCTCAGCATGCCCGGCGCACCTTCCCCCACATCCGGGACCAGTACGTGCAGCACGGCCAACTGCGCTATGCCAGTCTCGCCGACCTCGTCCACGCCTTCCGCACGGGCGTCCGTCGCTTGAACGGCCACCACGAACGGATGAGGTTTCTGTTTGCGCATGAAGCAATCAATGACGCACCCCCGAGCCAATCCCTGAGACTAGCAGCCTAAGAATTTCTGCGGGTCTACTCAGCATCTAGTGCGACTTCTGACGGGACCGACACGGATACAAACTCACTCGGCGTACAGATCCCCCCTGTTCTTAGCGCCCGAGAGGCTTGACCGTGTACTTATACAAGTCCTTCCAGTAGCGCTCCAACACTCGTTCGTCAGCACAACGGAGGCATTCCTGATCCGGATCAGCAACCGTAATCAGCCCTTTTTGGATGAGCGTCTCCGCGTAAGGACCGCGATCAATTAGCTTGATTGGTCCACGTTCTTCCGCCAATCGCTGCCGTAACTTCTTGGTGGCGGTGAGATCCACTACGTGTGACGCTGGGTCCATGATCACGCCGTACCCTTGTTCGGCACTTGCGTGCGAGACTAGCCCTCGCACCACATCGAGGCGAACCGCTTCCACCTCACGTTCTAAGGGATCGCCCCAACCGCCACCTCCTGGGGTCACGAGCCGCACGATATCTCCAGCCTTCACCGGGACCGCGTCGCGACTGAAGTACACATACTCTTCCTCGGGGGTGCCTAAGTTTTTCACGGAATACCCTGGAGCCCCCCACTGGCCACCTTTGATCCCGGAACACGCAAAGGCGGTTCTCTCCGTCACGGTAAGATAGTATCCGTCTACCAACATCCGCAATTCTTTCACGTAGCCTAGTCCACCGCGGAACTTTCCTGCTCCTCCCGAATCTTTGGCAAGTCCCACACGTTCAACAATCACGGGAAAGCGCTGCTCCATGAATTCCGCCGGCAAATTCTTCGAATAGGGCACGAGATCAACGGCATCCGTGCCATCAGCGGACGGCCGTGCACCGGACCCGGCGCCAAAGATTTCTCGCATGAGAAACAGTTTCCCTTCCAAATCGTGACCAGAAAAACCGTAAATCTGGATGTTCTGCATATCCGCCACGACGTCGCCCTGATAAATCTTGGCCATAGCCACCGTATAGGCGCTAATCATCCGCAGCATGCACGCCATGCGGCTGACCACTGGTGCGGGAAACTCCGCACTCAGTACAGTTCGTTGTGGTAGGCGGCAGCGAAACACCTGCGTGACGCCTTCATTGATAATGACGCCCGGAATCTGTGCCTTGAAGAACGCTCCCAACCACTTCGAATAATGACGTCCATCGAGCGACCAATTGACCGGGCCTTCGGTTTGCGGGCTCGTCCCGGCAAAGTCGAGAATCATTTTCTCAGGATACTTTCGCACGGTGATCTGTAGCTTGACTGGTTGGTCTAATGTGAGGCCATCATTTTCGACAAAGTCTTCACCCACGTACTCGCCATCAGGAATGAGCGGAAGTCCTTTTTCCCGCACGACTGCGGCGCAGCGGTCCATGATTTCGTAGAACGCGGCTTCGACGCGGTCGCCCCCAAACCGCTCACAGAGTTCACCAACCCGTCGCTTGATGATCTCATTCGCACCGACGAAGGCATCAATGTCGCCACGTAAGTCTTCCGGGAACCGGCTGTTCCGCAGAAGGATATCGTACACTCCCTCATTGAGCTGTCCTTGCTCATATAATTTGACTGGTGGACAGATCGTGCCTTCTTCAAAGATGCTGGTGGAAGTGTTCGGCCATGAGCCGGCCACTCTTCCGCCGACATCGTTGACGTGTCCAAAGATTTGCGCGAACCCTAATAGACGTCCCTGCCAGAAAATCGGCGTCGCCACACAATAGTCAGGCAAATGCCCAATCGTGCCGGCAGAGCCGTAGACGTCGTTGTAGATAAACACGTCTCCTTCGAGAATCCGTTCGAGGGGAAACTTCATGCGGATCGGGTCGGCCGTCGCCGCCCACGACACCCGCGACACTGATAAGCAATCCGCCGTGTTGAGCGACGCGCGATAGTCGTGTTGCTCGCGAATGATGGTCGAACGCGCGGTCCGCTCGACCGCGGCCTCGGCTTCGACGACCGCGGCCTCGATCCCCCCATCAACAATATCGACGAGAATCGGGTCTAACCCTTGCCGCAGTGTCCGGAGGTGTGCTTCGTGCACTGGGTCGCGGGACACGACACCGTAGCGAAACGGCGCATACTCTTTAAAGATTTCGTCCTCATTGGCTTTGTCGTAGTATGTCTGAGAAAAACGTTCGTGGGCGCTCATGGTGCCTCCAGCACATCGAGTTAGTTTCTATCCGATTTTTTCCAATACGACATTCCCCCAGCGATCGACCTGTCCCTGCCAGCCTATATCGACAACCGTCGTCGAATCGTACTGCTCGATGATGGCCGGTCCGGCCATGACACTGCCAGCCTGAAGCATCGCGCGGGTGTACACTGGGCATTCAACGCTCGCGCGGGTTTGGGGAAAGTATACTGTCGTCCGCTCCTTGCAGGCTGCCTGTGGATTTGGTGCTCCCGCGGGCAACTCGGGCACTCGCGGTCGCGGCAGCAGACCAAGTCCGGTCACACCAAGGTTCACCAATTCGATCAATTCTTTCCCTTCATAGGAATACCCGTACAAATCCTTATGACTGGCATGAAAGACCACGATAGCGGCTCGTACTCTCCTCTCTAACGAGGGCGCTTCCTGTAACACGGGAAGCGGAATACGGATTTCATACGCTTGGCCTGCATAGCGCATATCAACGAAGTGGTGCAGTCGCATCGCTTCCGGACGAATGCCCTCTTCCGTGAGTCGTGTCCGGATACGCCCTTCGAGTTCGGTCAGTTCTTCCTCAACTCTTGTAAAGTTCAGTTGATCTTCCCGTTGCACGTCGGTGTGGACAAGGTCAACCCGTACATCGGTGAGGAGTAAGCCGTACGCTGAGGTCACGCCTGGATTAGGAGGAACAATCACCCGCGACATGCCAAGCCAGTCTGCCAAAGCGCAGGCATGCAGCGGTCCGGCGCCGCCGAACGCCACCAAGGCATAACTTCGCGGATCCCTGCCGCGTTTGACTGATACCGTACGAATACCGGCCGCGATGTTTTCGATAGCAATGCGCAAAATCCCCTCGGCGGCAGTGGTCAGGACCAAACCCAGCGTGGCGGCAAGCGGCGCGAGTGCCTGTTCTGCTTGGTTGCGGTTGAGGAGGACCGTTCCTCCAGCCAAAGACGCGGTAATGCGGCCGAGGATCAAGTTGGCGTCTGTCACTGTCGGTTCTGTTCCCCCGCGATCGTAGCACGCTGGCCCTGGGGCTGACCCTGCGCTTTGTGGCCCAACTTTCAAGCTACGGCCGCCGGCGAGCCAAGCGATCGACCCCCCACCCGCGCCGACCGTATGCATATCGATCATCGGTGTCTTGAGGTCGTAAATGTCTACCTTGCCTTCCGTCAGCATGCGTGGCGTCCCATTTTCAACCAGACAGATGTCGGTCGAGGTCCCTCCCATATCGAGGGTGATGACGTCCGGGCAGCCGCTGAGCCGCGCGAAATGGGTGGCAGCGATAACGCCGGCAGCAGGGCCAGAGAGTGCTGCCGCGATCGGCAAGCGGGAAATCTCGTGTGCCTGCGCGAGTCCGCCACTTGAACGCATGATATGAAACGGCGCCGCGATCCCTCGCTGCCGCAAGTTCTTCTCGATTTTCTCGTGATACTCGGACAGCAACGGCATCAGCGCGGTGTTCAGACACGTCGTGTTGGTGCGCTCATACTCGCGATACTCCCGCAGGATGTCGGACGAGATCGAAATGAAACACTCAGGATACACTTCCTTGATAAGGCGACGAATCTCTTCCTCGTGGGCTGGGTTGCGATAGGAGTGCAATAACGAGACGGCGATCGCACCGATGCCCTTCTCCTGAAACTCACCAGCGATGGCCTTCACCTCAGCAGCGGCAACTGGCCGCAATTCGTTGCCGTGCACGTCCATGCGGGCGCTGATCTCACGGACCAGCTCAAGCGGCACCACCCGTGGCGGCTTGATCCACCAGGTAATATCACCGAACTCGCCAGGAACCGTTTGGCGGGCGCATTCCAACGCCTCACGGTACCCGCGGGTGATGATGAGTCCGAGCGGCGCATACTTCCGCTCCAGGATGGCATTGGTTGCAACCGTGGTGCCATGAAACACTCCAACGATGTCGGCGGGGGGAATATTTCCTTGGCGTGCAATGTGTTCGATCCCGGTGATAAACCCCTCGGCAGGGTCACTAAGAGTGCTGCGAACTTTAGCGAGGGAGAAAGCGCCGCTATGTTCTTCTAAGGCGACAATGTCAGTGAAAGTTCCGCCAATATCGATAGCGACGCGCCAGCTCATACTGATCCTCCTGTTAGCGCTTCAGCACCAGGTTTCCTATCGAATCGACCAGCAGCTGCCAGTCGGGTGAGACGACCGTAGTGGAGTCATATTGCTCAATGATCGCCGGCCCTGTTATCGTTGCTTTTGCTCCTAACGCTTCCCGGGCATAGATTGGACAGTCGAGAAATGCGCGCCGGTTAAGAAAGAAGACCTGTCGCTGCCTGGCTGGGGTTAAGGGCTCTGTTGCGTCAGGGACTAGGGCGAGTCGTGGTTTGGGTTGGACACCAATAGCAGAAACCCGGAGCCTGGTGAGTTCAACCTCTCTCTGACCACGGTGAGAATGTCCACTCATACGTTGATGTAATTGGTGGAAATCTTCGATCGCCTGACTAATCGTTTCTCGCGTGACCACCTCCGCGCGCAAAGCGATGGTCCACTCAGTGGAGAGGTCACGATAACGGAAATCCACGGCGGGCAGGAGCCGGCGCTGTGCCGCGGGAACCCCCTCTTTGACAAGGGCATCCCAAGCTTGCTGTTCTAAGATGAGAATAGTGCGGGTGATCTGTTCGAGATCAAGCGCCGGTTCTCGTTGCAGCAGTGTCTGAGCAAAATCCACTTTATAGTCGGCTACCAACAGCCCCCAGGCCGCGGCCAACCCAGGCGAAGGAGGAATAACGATGGTGGAGATGCCTAACAGCTCGGCAAGCTCGGTGGCATGCAGTGGTCCCGCTCCTCCCATCGCGAGAAGCGTATGCGCGCGCGGATCATGGCCGCGCCGGACTGAAATCTGCCGGACCGCTCCACACATGTTGTGATTGACAATTTGTAAGATACCGGACGCGGCTTCGACGGCGGTTAATTTCTTGTTGCCGCCGAACTCAGCGAGGGCTATCTCCGCAGCAGCCTGATCCAGTGGGAGCGCGCCGCCCAAAAGGCTTGCGGGAAGGCGTCCGAGAATAAGGTGCGCGTCTGTAACGGTCACGTTGTGTCCGCCGCGAGCGTAACACACTGGTCCCGGCTCAGCCCCGGCACTGCGTGGCCCGACATGCAGCCGTCCCTCAGTTCCCCACCACGCAATAGAGCCGCCACCGGCACCAATCGAAACAATGTCAACCGCCGGCAGTTTCATCGGGTATACGTGCACCTGGCCAGACGTCGTGACCAACGGCGAACCGTCCTTGACTAAGGCGACATCCGTTGAGGTCCCACCCATATCCAGCGTCACCAGATGAGGAAAGCCAGCTCGAGTACCAAGCCAACTCATTCCTACTACTGCCGCACTTGGCCCCGACAGTGCGGTGGTCAGTGGCTTTTGCATCGCCGCCGCCGCACCGATCAGTCCACCAGAAGACTGCATTACTAGCAGAGGGGCGTGCCATCCTCGCTCGTGCATACGCTGCTGCAGCTTGTCCAGGTAATCTCTTAACACTGGCATCAGAGCGGCAGTGAGGCAGGTCGTCACGGTTCGCTCATACTCACGCGCTTCAGGCAGCACATCGGCAGACAGAACGACTGTCGCCTCGTTCCAAGTTGCTTGCAGGATATCTTTCACCTGACACTCGTGGACCGGATTGACGTAGCTGTGCAGCAGCGACACCGCGATTGTTGGTAAACGCTGCGAGCGGAACCACTGCGCAAGGGTTTGCACCTCATCTCTATCAAGACCAAGATGAACAACCCCCTGCGCATCAACCCGTTCTCGCACCTCACGCACGAACTCGAGAGGGACTAGTGGCGCAGGTTTGCGTCGTAGGTGTTCCCCTTCTTGCTCTCCTGGGCTAGCGTAGCGCGTTGTTTCTAAGATCTCGCGGAACCCGTGCGTGACGATTAATCCAACCGGCGGCAGGCGCTCCTCCAGCAATGCGTTAGTTGCGACCGTCGTGCCGTGCCGCAACGCACGGATGGAGACAGACGGGTGAGCCGTACGCACCGCCTCGACTGCGGCGAGAAATCCACCAGAAAAGTCTGCCGGCGTGGAGGGCAGTTTCGTTCCCCACAAATGGCCTGCGTCATCCACCGCGACAACATCGGTGAACGTGCCCCCGGTATCTATCCCAATCGTAACCAATGCCATGCGCACCCGTACCTGATAGAGAGTGATTCTCCGTAGATCCGCAGTCTTATACAAGACCCACGATCTGGTTGCAAAGTCGTCCTTCTACGGGCGATCGGGAAACACCACCGGCAGAAAGCTGCGAGCACGATGGCTTGAGCATTAACAGACGTAGGTGATAGGGAAGGTGAGACTCAATGGGGTGCTATACTTGAGTATGCCCGACTCTGAGAGGACTGTATCGTGTGAGTCATGTAGGGAGAACGGTTAGTGAATTGGAGATGATCCAACGATACTGGAGGACGCTATGAAAGGATTCATTCTTGGGAGTATCGTAGCTCTGACGCTCATCAGTGAGCCAGCCGCGGCCACGTGCCTTTATCTAGGGTTCCCATACTCCGAAGGTGCGAGGATCTGCATGTACAGGACCATGTTTATGTGTAGGGGTGAAAGGTGGGTGAAAACTGCTGAAAGATGCTGGGCCAGTCAAGGCAGTCAAACAAACACCCTTTCCCAGAGAAAACGAGGCGCAAAGAGGCTTAGTCACGTCTGTGAAGTGAGAACAGAATTGCCACCAGGCTAGAGTTATTCGCTTCAGCCATACATCTTAGGATACTACCCGAGAGTTTTCATGCTTGACACTAGAGGTGACGTGTCTAAAGTACACAGTTATGCACTGCTCTTCTTGCCAGTTTGAAGTCGCGCCAGATTTCCAGTTCTGCCCCAAATGTGGGAATAGGCTCAGTCAGAATTGCCCGCAGTGTGGCTACGTCTGCCTTCCGGAGTTTCTCTATTGCCCCAAGTGCGGTGCAAGCATGGGGCAGACTACTGTGCCGACTGCTCAATCCCCCACACCTACCGACCGCTCTGCGGTCCCGATAGACTCTTCTCCTCCCGCAAGTGCTGTCCCGACTATTGCTGAGGCAGAGCGAAGACCGGTGACCGTGTTATTCGCTGACGTGGTAGGCTTTACCAGTCTTGCCGAACGCCTTGACCCGGAAGAGCTGAGGAGCCTGATGATGGGCTGCTTCCAGGCACTCGCCGAAGAGATCCGCCACTACGACGGTTTCATCGAGAAATTCATCGGTGATGCCATCCTGGCTGTCTTTGGTGCACCAATCGCCCACGAGGACGACCCCGAGCGAGCAGTCCGGGCTGCGCTGGCAATGCAGAGCCGGTTACAGCAGTTGCGGACCAATGCGGGTGGCTCAAGCGGTGGGGCGCTCACCATGCGGATCGGCATCAATACCGGCTTGGTAGTCGCGGGGGCTGTGGGCGAGGGAAAGGACTATGGGGTGGTTGGGGATGCTGTCAATGTAGCGGCTCGACTACAACAGAATGGGGCACCGGGGAAAATAACGCTGAGTGAGGAAACGTACCGCTTGATCCGGAAGGTCTTTGAATGCCGCCCTCTCGGTGCGCTTCCCTTGAAAGGGAAGACGGAGCCGATCCAGATCTTTGAAGTAATGGGGTCTCGGAGTGGGCCGGCTGCCACGACAGACACTAGTGCACTGGAGGCGCCTCTTATTGGGCGAGAAGAGGAACTAAAGCAGCTTGTGGAATTATTTGCTCGGGCCCGAAAGGGGAGAGCCCAGGTCGTGAGCCTCATCGGTGAGGCGGGCATGGGAAAATCGCGGCTCTTAGCCGAGTTCCGCCGCCGACTCGAGGCTGAGGGCCTCTTCAGTCAGATTACCCTCTATCAAACCGCCTGCTTGGCTTTGGGGAATGAAGCCTATCGCGTCCTCATCGACTTCTTCCGAACCTGTTTCGCTCTCACGCCGGAGGATAATGCAGCCCAAGCCAGGGCAAAGATTACCGCGATCTTACAGGCGATTGGTGTCCCCACTGAACCGATCGTTCCGGTGGTGGAGCATCTTTTGGGTTTCGTGGAGAAAGATTCGCATCTTCACCTGGACCCTGAACAACTTAAGCGCCAGCTCTTTCTAGCTGTGAAGGAAATCTGTCAGCGCCAGTGCCGGCAGCAACCTGTCCTCTTCGTCGTGGATGACTTCCAGTGGGTCGATGCCGCCTCCCTCGAGTTGCTCCGCTCTCTGGTCGATCGAGTCGCCGACCAGCCGCTGATGTTGCTTTTCGTCGCCAGGCCAATGGCGCAGATCGGGACGATCTATAGTGCTAACGTGGATGCAACTGTTATCCGTCTCCAACCCTTGACCTCGGAAGAGAGTGAAGCTCTTTTAGCGGCATTGGTGGATACTCTCGCGTCTCCTTTTAAGCCAGCCCTGCGAGAGCTAGTCACACGCCGTTCGGCTGGGAATCCTTTCTTCTTAGAAGAGGCTGTCCACTCTCTCATCGACAAGGGTATCCTTACTAAGGCCCCTCAAGGAGCCGATTTTTCTGGAGACTTAACGACTCTAGAGATACCCACCACAGTCCAGGGAGTTATCCTCTCTCGCCTGGATAGCTTAGAGCCGGGCGCGAAGCAGCTTTTGTTGGAAGCTGCCGTGATTGGGCCGAGCTTCGATCTGGATCTACTTCAGCAGATCACCGCCCGCCCCCAGGAACTTCAGAACTCTCTCGAGGCACTCCTGCATGCTGATCTCTTGGTCGAGGCTCACGACCCCGAGGGCCGGCCCTCCGGCTACCGCTTTCGGCATGCGCTCGTCCAAGAGGTCGCCTATAACAGTCTGTTACTGAAACGGCGGACGGCCCTGCATGGACGAGTCGCGAGCACCCTGGAGCGTCTCCACGCTCAGCGTCTCGACGAGTACCTTCCCCAACTCGCGTATCACTATAGTGGCAGTGAAGATCGGGAACGGGCTCTGCAGTATCTCCTGCGCTTTGGGGATAAAGCGAGGATGATCTACGCGAATCAGGATGCCGTCGACTGCTACCGCCGCGCTCTGCAGATCATCGCCCAACAGGATGACTCTCCGATGCTGAAGGCTAATGTCCTGGAGAAGCTGGCCGACGCTTGGAGCGCCGCCGGGGAGCCAGAACCTGCCCTGGAGTCTTGGCAGGCGGCCTTCCTTCTGTATGAGAGGCTTGGGGAGAAGGAACGTCGCGCGGCGGTTTATCGCAAGATGGGCCTCCATTGGTGGGGACGGGGTGATTATGATAAGGCCAGCGAGCACTTCCAACGAGGTCTCGCTCTCCAGGCCGAGGAATCGGAAAACGTTGAAATGGCTCTTCTCTACCAAGAGCTCGGCCGTCTTCATTTCCGCATCGGCGATGACCAGCAGGCGATCATGTGGGCACAACGGGCGTTAGAGTTAGGGCAACGGCTCGATGCACATGAGGTTCTCTCCCAGGCTTCCAACACCTCGGGGGTCTCGATGGCCCGCCGCGGTGAGCTTGAGGAGGGAATCGCCAAAGTCGAGCAGAGCCTCCAGATCGCTTTGCAACACGACTTCCCTACCGCAGCCTGCCGTGCGTACACGAATTTGGGGATGCTGCTCGCCGCTGTCGATCGAGAACGGGCCCTGTCCTACTGTCACGAGGGCTTGGCCTTAGCCAAGAAGATCGGTGATCTCTCGCAACAGTCCTGGCTCCATGCCAGTATGGCCAGCAGCTTTTGTTCGCTGGTGGGCGATTGCGCCCAGGGGGTTGAGGCGGCTGAGGCCTCTATCGCGCTTGACCGTCAGCTCGGTCAGCGTAATCATCTACCGATTCCGCTGATCCTGTTAGCCCAGATCTATCAGTGTCAGGACCAACTGGAAGAGAGCAAACAGTATTACGTAGAGGCGTGCGCCCTCGCGGAGGAGAGTGGCGAGCCTCAACTGCTATTTCCTTGCTACGACGGATTGGCTACTCTCTACCTTGCATTGGGCGACACCGCTAAAGCGGAAGAATACTTGGCGAAGGGCCGGGAGGTCTGCAGAAAGACCGGCTACACAGTCGACGCTTTGATCATGCTGCCGTTTCTCTGTTGAGCGCGGCTAGCAAGGAGACAATAAGGATGGAAGCGATCAAGATAGAACAACAAGAGACGGCTGGGGTACTGGCAATCGGTACTCCTGCTCCGGACTTCCGTCTGACATCGGCCCAGGGTCCTGAAGTCGCTCTGGTGGATTATCGGGGACAGAAAAACGTGGTCTTGTGGTTCTCCAGGGGGATTTTTTGCCCGTTCTGCCGGCGGTACATGACACAGTTGCGCCTTGGTTATCGCGAGATCCAAGAGAGAGGCGCCGAGATCCTGCAAGTCACCTGGAGCACTCCAGAGGAGGCTCGACTGTACTTCCAGCAATACCAGCTTTCGTTCCCGTATCTGTGCGACCCCGAACGAACTGTCCCCCGACTTTATGGGCTCCCCACGATTCATAGGGGAACCTGGACAGTCGCTGCTGACGTGGCCATCGGGACGGCCACCGCGATGAGTGACCGTCTGCTGCACAACGAAAAAACTGCTTCCCCCTTGCCTGCCTTCAAGCGCTACGGTCGGACCGACATAGAACAGGTCAGTTTTATTATTGATAAGTTGGGCGTCATCCGCTATGTCTACACCACCGGCCCCGCTGGAGGCCTGCCGGCAAACGCCGAGTATCTTCGTCAATTGGAGAGCCTTCAGTAGCGGATGCCCCTCACCTGATAAGTTGCCTCTCGCGCCAGAGCCGACGGTGTGAGCCGGGCTTCAGCCGCTTCACCTTGTCGCTGCATTACTCTGGAGAAAGTTGAGTACCGCAACGTTAAACGCCTCAGGATTGTCCTCAATCACCATGTGGCCAGCGTGAGGGACCTCCACCCAGCTGCTCCCCGGGATGATCTTGACCATTTTCTCGCAGGTCTCTGGAGTGAGAACGTCGGACTCGCCTCCTCGCACGATTAACGTGGGGCAGCG